>Ga0209186_1000023_pt1 | contig 133088 bp, 142 predicted proteins | sample SidtaG_FD_187426 | JGI IMG/M metagenome (GOLD analysis project Ga0209186, IMG submission 187426) | Marine algal microbial communities from Sidmouth, United Kingdom - Sidmouth_Male2 metaG (SPAdes) (version 2) | ecosystem: Host-associated > Algae > Red algae > Unclassified | place: Sidmouth... | reverse complement strand
AGAAGCTAAGCAAAAAGTGGGTTGTCTTTAACCAGCTTTGCGTCGAAAACCCAAGAAAAGAATAAACGTGTAGAAAGCTATTTTGTTACTTGTTTGGACGAGAGTTCGATTCTCTCCGACTCCACAATTAAGCCTATAAATAATTGATTTATAGGTTTTTATTTTTATAGATGCCATTTTAGGTGCCATTTATATATTTTATTGGAAAAGTGATAGCTAATTGAAAGATATTGAGATGCTATTTTACAAACCTTAATTGAAAATACTACTTGCACGTTGGCAAAAAATACTGATTATGGTAATGAAGCGTCTGTCCAATAGGCAGATGCGGAATGGACATAACTAGTATTACGCAGAACTGGAAGCTCTTCCTATTGAGTGAATGTAGCTTTTTGCGGAATGAGGGAATTAGGATGTGCTGGAAGTGTGAAATTATATCTCCCGTTTTTTGTCATTAAAAGTTGTAAATCGTTGGTTCAAAACATTCATATATTTGGACTGCATCTTATCACTCAAAAAAGACACTTCTATTAAATCTAAAACATCTTTTTTTAACACTGTAAAACGTGTTAAGACACTATCTAATTGTTTTTTTGAAAGCCCTAAACCTTCCCCAAAATCAAGAAAATTTTGAAGTGTTAATTTTTTCTTTTTACCAGAAATTGTTAAAGCTAATTCTTCAGTGTCTTTTGGATTTACTATGCTTACATTTAATAAGTCATAAGCTGGTGATAAAGCCCAACCATAAGATGTTTTAATCATCGAAAAGTTTTTTAAATGCATATCGTTATTCGCTGTTAAATATGAAAAAATAGTAAGTTCAAAAAACCTCAGCTTATCTAAAAGCGTATTTTCTGCATAATCTCCGATTGCTTTTCCTACACGCTCCATAGAACCTCGATACTTATCGAAGGCTTCTAACACTTGAAACATATCTATCATGTGTATTTTAGATCCATCTTGTGCCCTATCAATCCGCTTAGTTATATAAGACAGCTCTCCAGAAGCTAATTTAATAAGGGAATGAGGTACAACGTCAATACTAAATAGTCTTGCCATTTTCATCGTGAGATGCTCATTTGCTGGCATCTCCGCATAGTCTTTTGATGGTGGCTTAAAAATATAATTTCCTCCTAAAGCACCAACTACTGTTAATCTGCTATCAGTTTTATCGTCAGTTAATACAGACATTGATAATTTAGGCTGTACTCCTGGGACAGATACACTTCTCTCAACAACCTTTAATGCCAACTCATGCATTTCATCTAATGCGTAATCAATTTTTGGTGGTATTTCTGTACCAAAAAAAGACAAGCTGCATGCTGTATGAAAGTCTCTATCCAACTCTACTTCTTTATAACAATACAAACACTTATTCATGGCTTTCATTTACAGGTTCAACACTTACTGCGCCAATACAATTTTTACAACAGGCTAGTAACAATCCCATACGGTCATTTCTGTTAATTTTCCAGCTTTTCGAGGCGATATCTAATAACCATCCTTCAGGTATCAAGCCTTCGAAAAATGCGAATAAGCGCTTTTCTCTATATTCATCTTTTCTAACTGGCATTGTAAATGTTATAAACTGCTCTGGATATTGATTTACGTAATCGCCATTATACTTAAATGTAAAATCACCATCATTGGTCTCAGTTAAAAGACCACAAAATAGAGTATCGTAATATATTTTAGCTTGTCTCATTACCCTCCAATTCTTTTAAACTTATAGGTACCAATTTATGACCAAACATTTTTAAAACTTGATTCACTTTACCTAAATTCAAATTTGTTTTGTTTTGTTCTATTTTTCGGATTACGGTAAGTGCTACTCCTGATCTATCAGCAAACTCTTCTTGCGTTAAATCAACTTCTTTCCTCCGCTCCTTTACAAACTCTGATAATTCTTTCATTATATGTAATTAAATATAATTTAATACAAATATAATAAATTATACGTAAATACATATAATATTAATTAAAATCTCTTTTTATATGTAATTAAATATAATTATCACCTTATGAGGCTATTTTAGAAGTGAACAGTAATGATAAATAAATTAAAGTTTTTTATCATTCAACATTATTATGATCAGAAAAGTCAATTTTCTTATCATAATAATGTTTTATAAGTGAAACAGAATCATTTATGTTTTTATTCCAAAGTACAATCAATTCGCAATTCGCGAATTAAAAATCACTAAAAGTAAAATTTGATACATTTTGGTGTATTTTGATAGGATTGCTTTAACCCAAACGTTAAAGTTTGTTATGTTCAGGTTCAACTTACTATACTGGTTATAAGACAAATATTGAAAACAGATTAAAAGCAAATAATAATAAAGAAGTAAATTATACTACGAGCAGATTACCAGTTAAGTTAATCAACCTAATACAATTTGAGAACAAATAAAAAGCATATGACTTTGAACCCTATCTGAATATTGGATCTGGAATAGCTTTTAGAAACAAAAAACTGGTTTAAAACTTATATTGGCAACTTTGAAATCACTAAAGAACAACGAAGTTAATCTCTCCGACTCCACTTATTGGACGATAGTCCGAAACAAAAACCCTGTAAATCATATGATTACAGGGTTTTTTATTTTATTCTTATTAATTCAAAAACTTAGGCTTCAAAACCAACATTGCCCAAGCCCAATTTTGGCTACTAGCCGCAAGATCTTCTGAGACACCTTTTAATTCATACATACCATCACTTGCAAACATTTGAGAATAACCTAACACTAAAGCATAACCTTTAAAGCTTTGCTTAAAAACTAAATCAATCTCAGTTCCTAGAGCTTTTTCTCCACTGGCTAATTCTTGTTCACCACTAAAGTTCAAGGCTTTAACCAAAAGACTAGATTTTTCTCCTAATTTAAAGTTAGCACTCGCATGAATATCGACTAAACCAATAGAATTGGCATGGTTACCTACGTAGAAATAATCCATAAATCCATTAAATTTGTGGTTGGTGCCATATAAAGGAAAGAATGCTCCTGTTTCCCCAGCATCACCATCGTTACCGCTAATTATTTCCAAACCAGCTCCAAAAGTTACTTTTTCTGATGATTTATAAGATAAATCTAGACCTAATAAATGAGCGCCTTTTATATCAACTTCACCTTGTCTTTGTCCAGCTTGGAGATAAGCATTTGCTGCAACACCAAATTTCCCAGAATTATATTTTAAATGTGTACCAATAGTTTGTAAACTACTAGTTCCATCAGCAGTAACACCATCATCTTCATATTCTTGAAAACCATTATTCATTAATAATAAACTTCCAGAAAACTTAGACCATTTCTTACTTAAATGTAACATTTGCATGGTTTTATAAGAGAAAAAGCCTGTGGTATCGTAAGATGTACCAGAAGAAACGAAACCCGTGGGATTACTATAATCTTGATTAAAAGCTAATGCAAAATCCAGTTTAAAACTATCTTTAGCATATTTCAATAAAGCGGCATCATGATTTCGTCCTTGTTGTGCCCAATCTAAACCACCTAAAATTCTTTGGTCATCGTAAGACAATACTTGGCGACCAATTTTAGTTGAAAATCCTTCGCCCAATCTAATATCTGCCCAAGCCTGAAAGATCGAGAAAGAATTATTCTGGTCATAAGGTAAAAGTTGCCTATTTTCTCCCCAAACCAAAACATCCTGTAAACTTAAATAGAAGCTATAAGCATCTGTTTTAAAACCTGTATTTAATCGTATTCTTGTCGAAATTCCATATCCTGCATCGGCATCATCTGCAATTATACTTCCAAATCCGTTTCTGTATTCTGTACGTGGTCTAAACTCTCCATCGATAGAAAATTGGGCTTGTGAAAATTGAACGCAAAATGCCAGTAAGCCTAATAAAATATATTTCTTTTTCATTGTTCTTGTTTTTAAGTTTGAATTATTTTTTGAGTTATTAAGTTTCATTTTTGGGTTATTTTAGGTTGTACTTTCCCTTTGCTTCTGAAAAATTCAATTTTCAAAAGCGTTATTTTATTTGAATAAATTCTTGTTATTTTTTTAGCTCTTAATGTTCTAAGAAATCGATTAAGTGTTTTCTGTATTTATAATAATCGTCATGTTCTAGTACTGCTTTACGGGTTCTTGGTCTTTCAAAATTGACATCTAAAATATCTCCGATTTTAGCTTTTGGTCCACTGGTCATCATAACAACTCTGTCTGCTAGAAAGATTGCTTCATCAACATCGTGGGTTATCATAACTGCTGTGATTTTTTCTTTGTTCCAGATTTCAATTAAAATATCTTGAAGCTCTCCTCTTGTTAAAGAATCAAGCATTCCGAATGGCTCATCTAATAATAGAACTTTAGGTTTTATGGCGAATGCTCTTGCGATTCCCACTCTCTGTTGCATACCTTGAGATAAATCTGAAGCCCTTTTGTTAAATGAGTCTTCCAATCCTACTTTCTGCAAATAGTATTTAGCTATATCATTTCGTTGTGCTTTGGTGCCATGAGGAAATACTTGTTTAACACCCAATAGCACATTTTGCAATGCTGTCATCCAAGGCATTAAACTTGGTGCTTGAAAAATAACACCTCTATCTGGACCAGGTCCTTTAATCTGCTTTCCTAAAACCGAAATACGTCCTCCAGAAATAGGATTTAATCCTGCAATCATTGAAAGCATTGTTGTTTTACCGCAACCTGAATGCCCAATAATAGTAACAAACTCTTCTTTTTTAATTTGAAGGTTTAAATCTTCTAGTACTACATAATCTCCTTTAGGTGTTGGATACACTTTCTTAAGATTCTTTAAATCTAACATTACTTCATTAGAAGGAAATAATCCATTATCTGTAATAATTTTCGCCTTTTTTTGTACAATTATAGCACTCATAATAGCTTGTATTTAAACTGATTAACAAAATCTTTAGGGCTCAAATCTGGTAATATTATTTCTTCAGAGACTTCTGATTTTCGCTCTTCTCCAATATCCATGAGATATTCAATAATTGCATTTCTTGTTTTCTTAAAATTGGCATTATCATTTAATTCTGTTTTATCCCGTGGACGATCAATATCAATTTTAAACTCTGGCCCTAAAGTTGCATTTGGTCCTGGTCGTAATGGAATAATACGGTCTGCCATATAAATCCCCTCATCAACATCATTTGTAATTAGTAATGCTGTTCGCTTATCTTTTCCCCAAATATTTAATATTTCATCTTGAAGATTTCCTCTTGTCAATGCGTCCAAAGCTCCCAATGGTTCATCCATAATTATCATTTCGGGCTTCATTGCCAATGCTCTTGCAACAGCTACTCGCTGACGCATTCCCCCAGATAATTCATTAGGCCTTTTATTTATGGCAGGTGTTAAACTTACCATCTCAACATAATTGGCAACAATGGCATTCAATTCCTTTTTTCCCTTCTTTGGAAAAGCCTCCTTTACCGCCATATAAACATTCTGCCCAACGGTTAACCAAGGCAACAACGAATAATTTTGAAAAATAACACCACGCTCATGACTTGTACCTGAAACTGGTTCTCCTTTAAACAAAACCTCACCTTTTGTTGGTTCTAATAATCCATTGATTAGATTTACCAAGGTCGTTTTTCCGCTTCCTGTAAAACCGACAATGGCAACAAATTCTCCTTCTTCAATTGATAGATTTATATTCGATAAGACTTCGGTTTCAGTATCGCCTTGTCCGTAGGATTTATAAATTTTATTTAGTTCTAAATATGCCATTTTGTATGGTGTTTAATTTTTAAATCGCATCTGTTTTATCAAAAGACACCCAGTTTTGAATCGTTAACATCAATCGGTCTAACAAGAATCCGATAATCCCAATCACAAACATGGCAACAATTATTTTTGCGTTAGAATCGTTAGCTCCATTTTGGAATTCTTCCCAAACAAACAATCCTAAACCTGGACTTTGTGCTAATAATTCAATTGCGATTAAAACCATCCACGCTACGGATAACGTAATCTTCAATCCCGTAAAAATTAATGGCAAAGATGATGGTAACACCACTTTGAATATTTTCTGAACAGTCCCTAATTTCAATACTTTAGCGACATTGATATAATCTTTATCTACCGAAGAAACTCCCATTGCGGTATTGACTAAAGTTGCCCACATGGAACATAAACCAACGCTGATAAATGAGATTGTAAACGAACTGTCTTCATTGGAATCTATCAACAATGTTTTTACAATCATAAAGACCAACAAGTACCAAACTACTGGCGAAACCGGTTTGAAAATTTGAATAAACCAGTTGAATGAACTCTTTAAGGTTGGACTTAGTCCTATAAATATTCCCAAAGGCACAGCAATTAATAAAGCCAACAAGAAACCAGCAAATACGGTTTTTAAACTTCTGAAGATCTGATCAACAAAGGATGGTCGTCCTGTATAAGTAATTTCATCCAAACCATCAGCAGCACGTTTTTCGTTTAATGCAGCCGTTTTTTCCTTAAAAGCAATTTTATCTGCAGCGATAATATTATGATCTCTAAGTAAGGACTTGTAAGAATCCCAAACCTGTGCTGGCGATGGCAAGGTGTTAGGTTTACAGCTTACATCACCTGACGCAATACAAGCTTCCGTAGCGTCGGCAGCCGCTTGACCTTGATCGATTAGCGCTTTTTCAATTTTAAAATTCGCTTCCTTATTGTAAAGTGCTTTGGCTCCCATGTGCCACAAACCAATAAATAATAGAATTGAAGCAAGTGGCACAATTGTTTTACGTAGAATATTTTTAAATTCTTCTTTTTCTAAATTTCCAGTAAATAGGTCTTTTATGGTGCTCAAAATGCCCCAGCCCAAGAATTTAGACACTTTTCCTAATGTTAGACTTTGCTTCATAATGTCTTATTTATTGTACTACTGATTATTGAACAGCCTTATCCTTGTTTCCAATTTTAAAACTATTAATGTATGAAATAGGATCTTTAGCATTATAGGTTGTTCCGTCTATAAAATCTGATGTTGCTGGTTTATAACCATCAGTATCTGGAATATCAGCAGCAGGAATATTTCCTTCTTCCACTAACAACTTTGCAGCTTTTGTCCAAATATCTGGTCTGTAAATATCCTTGATAGTGTTAGCGTACCAATCTGCTGACTTTGATTCAGGAATTTGTCCCCATCTTCTCATTTGGGTTAAGAACCAAATACCATCAGAATAGAATGGATAGGTTGCGTTATACTTATAGAATACGTTGAAATCTGGCATCTCTCTTTTATCGCCTTTTTCAAATTCGAAAGTTCCTGTCATTGAATTCGCTAAAACCGCTTCATCTGCCCCTACATACTGAGACATTGATAAAATCTTTACCGCTTCTGCTCTATTTTTTGGTTCGTCTAACCATTTTCCTGCTCTAATCAAAGCCTTTGTTACAGCGATTGCCGTATTTGGGTTGTCCTCAACAAATTTTTCGGTCATTACAAATACTTTTTCAGGATTGTTTTTCCAGATATCGTAATTGGTAACTACAGGAACTCCAATACCTTTGAAAACCGCTTGTTGGTTCCAAGGTTCTCCTACACAGTAACCGAAAATAGTTCCAGCTTCCAAAGTTGCTGGCATTTGTGGTGGTGGTGTTACTGATAATAAAACCTCAGCGTCAATTTGTCCTTGCACATTATCTGCTGTGTACATTCCTGGATGAATACCTGCTGCTGCTAACCAATATCTTATTTCGTAATTGTGAGTAGAAACAGGAAATACCATACCCATTTTAAATGCTTTACCATCGGTTTTATAAGCATCAATGACTGGCTTTAAAGCTTCTGCTTTTATAGGATGAATTGGTTTTCCATCAGCATCTTTTGGCACATTTGGTTTCATTTTGGACCATACATCATTAGAAACTGTAATTCCATTTCCATTTAAGTCCATTGAAAATGGTGTTACTAATTTCGCCTGACGACCAAATCCTGCTCCTGCGGCAATGGGTTGACCTGCTAACATGTGAGAACCATCTAATTGACCATCAATAACTCTATCTAAAACATTTTTCCAGTTGGATTGTGCTTCAACCGATACAAATAAGCCTTCATCTTCAAAAAAACCTTTTTCTTTAGCAATGGCTAAAGGTGCCATATCTGTTAATTTGATAAAACCGAAAGTCAATTGTGGTTTTTCGATTTCTAAACTTACCGTTTTTGAAGTCTGAGCGATAGCTTCGCCTGTTGCTTCTTTTTTCTCTTTGCCACCACATGCAGATAATAAGACTGCGAGTGCTAATAGCCACGTTGATTTTGATAATAATGTTTTCATCTTTAACTAATTTTTATAATTTAACTAAGTATTTATACTTATTTATTACAAATGTATAAGTAGTTATTTTACCAAAACATGTTTTTCAAGCTATAAATACCTCTTTTTGCACTATAAAAAAACCTGCTAAAAATCAGGTTTTGAAATCAACAACCTGAATAACAGTGTTTTAAAAAAGTTAAAGACATAAGTATGTCACTACGTATTAATTCAAAAAAAAACAACTATGGATGAATAATTAACTGTGGAGGTAAAAATTATGTTCGTAAATCTCCTTTTGAAGTAGAGGAACATCTGGAATGCCTATTTTTTTACCATGAGTAATAATAAGATTTTCTTTTTTGAGAGAGGACAATACACGAATGACCTGCTCTTCTGTGGTTCCGACAAAATCGGCATAATCGCTTCGACTTAAAACTAAATCGAGATAATTGTTTTTGTGCTTAAACTTTCTGTTTATGTACAATAGAGCATCTACTACTCTTTCCCTAACCGTCATTTGAGATAACGATTTTACTTTAGATTCACTTTTATTAAGTTCATTAGCATAAAAAAGCATGAAGTCATAAGTAAACGCAGCATCTTTAACCAAAACCCTTTGCAAACTTTCCTTAGAGAAATAACACAAAATAGTGTCTTCTAAAGCCATTGCACCAATGGAATAAAACTCTTCAGTACCAAAGCCTCTATGACCAATTATATCACCATTACTTGCAAAGCGAACAATCTGCTCTTTGCCGTTAATTCCCGTTCTAAAGACCTTTGCTTTTCCTTTAAGTAAAAAGAAAAGTCCACTAACTGGAGCACCTTCTAAAATGAATTGCTGACCTTTTTTACATCTAATTTGGCTTTTTTGTTGCGCTAAATCAAAAGTAGAATTTGGCTTTAAGTTTCTTTTAATCAAGCAGTTTTCATTATCACATAGCTGACATGATATCCCTGAAATGGAATGCTTTTCTGATTTAGAATACGCAAACTGTGTAGCCAAAATTAAAATTTAATCAAACAAATATAAGTATTATTACTTATTTTTTATCCAAAATACTTAATTTAACATATTAGTGATTTAATATTTCGTTATATTTGTAAAAATATAACGTTGCTAAATGATTTCAGTTAAAGATGCTATCAAGCTTGTTAAAAATAATTGCGAACCGCTTTTAAAAGCCGCGATAAAACCGCTAGAAAAGTCAGGAAATTATACACTTTACAAAGATATCTATTCTCCAATAGATATGCCTCCATTTAGACAATCTGCAATGGACGGCTATGCTTTAAACATACATGAAGCCTCAAACTACAAGCTTATTGGTGAAATAAAAGCTGGAGATGATAAATCACCAATTTTAAAAACTGGTGAAGCCGTAAGGATTTTTACTGGCTCGCCTGTTCCTGATTCTGCAAATACGGTTATAATGCAAGAAAAAGTAATTGCTAACAATGATAGTATTTCTATAGATGATGGTGCCGTTTCTAGTAATCAAAACATTCGTCATAAAGGAGAACAGGTTGTTAAAGGAGATTTAGCATTAAAAAAAGGCACAAAACTTACACCTGCTGCTATTGGTTATTTAACTGGACTTGGTATTACAGAGGTTTCTGTTTATAAAAAACCTTCCATTGCAATCGTAACTACAGGAAATGAGCTCATAGAAGCAGGAAAACCATTGAACCATGGAAAAATTTATGAAAGCAATTCCAAAATGCTTCAAAATGCACTATACAATCTTAAGTTTTATGATATTATTATTCATAAAATCGAAGATGATTATGATAAGACCTACTCTACTTTAAACACCTTAATAAACACCAAAGATTTAGTCATTATTTCTGGAGGTATTTCTGTTGGCGATTACGATTTTGTTGGTAAAGCACTTCAACAACTCAATGTTGAACAACACTTTTATAAAGTAATGCAAAAGCCTGGCAAGCCTTTATATTTTGGGAAAAAAGACAATACCACCATTTTTGCATTACCAGGAAATCCCGCCGCAGCATTGACTTGTTTTTACCTATATGTTTATATCGCCTTGCAAAAAATAATGAATAGAACTACCGTTGAATTACCACGAACGGAAGCAAAATCCAATTCAACTTTTAAGAAACCAGGAAACCGACCTCAATTTTTAAAAGCGATATATAAAGATGAAACTGTTACTATTCTTGAAGGTCAAAGTTCTGCTATGTTACAGACGTTTGCACTTTCAAACGCGTTAGTTTTTATGCCTGATAATGTGAATCAAATTAATGTAAACGACACTGTCGAAGTTATTTTATTACCAGTTTAATTAAAGCTCATGAGTTATAAAATTAAAAGTAGAATCTGGATTGAATCTGAAAACAATGTTTTTTTGGGAGAGGGAAGAATACAACTTCTTAAAGCTATTGAAGAAACAGGTTCACTCTCCAAAGCTGCTAAAAGCCTGAAATTATCGTATAAAAAGGCTTGGCATCTTTTAGATTCTGTTAATCAATCGGCAAAACAACCAATAACCATAAACACTATTGGTGGAAAAGGTGGTGGAGGTGCACAATTAACAGACTATGGAAAATCGATAATCAAAGCTTTCGATGACATCAATAAAAATTGCTGGGCTTTTTTAGATACCCAATTAGAAAAAATAAACCATTTATAAACGGATGCTTCAACTAGAAAATATAACCCTATTTTTAATCATACTGCCAATAGTATCTTTTTTGTACGCTAGCGTTGGTCATGGCGGAGCAAGTGGTTATTTGGCGCTTATGGCTCTATTTTCGTTCGCACCAGAAACCATGAAATCCACTGCGCTTTTACTCAATTTATTTGTTGCAGGAATTTCATTTTTCTATTATTATAAAGCAGGTTTTTTTAATTTAAAATTGTTCACTTCATTTGCTGTTACGTCAATTCCTTTTGCGTTTTTAGGAGGAATGCTAGAGGTTGATGCCTCTATCTACAAAAAAATATTAGCGGTCTTACTCATCTTTGCCATATTAAAAATGCTTAATGTTTTTGGTAAAGAGAGCACTAAAATAAAAGACGTTAAATTATGGCAAAGCCTTTTAATAGGAAGTGTTATTGGTTTCTTTTCTGGTTTAATAGGTATTGGAGGAGGTATTATTTTAACACCTATTATCTTGCTTTTTCATTGGGGAAAAATGAAAGAAGCAGCTGCGGTTTCAGCCTTATTTATTTGGGTTAATTCGGCATCAGGATTAATTGGTCAGTTTACTTCTGGTGTTACGTTCCATTCAAACGTATTTATACTCATAGCAACTGCAATAGTCGGCGCTATTTTAGGCAGCTATTATGGTAGCAAAAAAATAAACAACAACCGATTGAGACACATACTCGCTTTTGTTTTATTAATTGCTTGCGCTAAACTTGTTATGACTTAAAATGATAGACACAAAAAACATAACAGGTATCATTCTTGCTGGTGGAAAAAGCTCGCGAATGAGAACAGACAAAGGGTTTTTAAAGCTTAATAACAAACTATTTATTGAGCACATCATTGATGCTCTAAAACCGTTAGTCTCTACAACCATCATTGTTTCTAATCTAAAAAATTATGATGTTTTTGGATTGCAACGTATAGATGACGACATCGAAAATGCTGGTCCGTTAGCAGGAATTTATTCAGGATTAAAGGCGTCAAAAACAGAATATAATTTGGTGTTGAGTTGCGATGTGCCGCTCATTAACAAAAGAGTTTTACAACAACTTTTAGATGCTGTTGAAAACGATATTGACATTGTACAAATTGAAAGTCAAGGACAACAAATGCCACTTATCGCCTTATATAAAAAACAGTGTGAATCTATTTTTCTTAAGCTTTTACTCAATGACGAAAGACGCTTACATAAAGCTGTTAGCGTATGTAATTCAAAATCAATTGTTATAAATCCTGAAGACGATATATACACCACAAACATTAACACACCAGAACATTTAAAAAACATCACATTATGCTGATAACCGTTAAATATTTTGGACTTATAGCAGAAATCACGCAATGCGAAAACGAATCTATTTCTTTTGCTAATGAGCCTGTTTTAAATCTTTTAGAATTGTTATATGTAAAATATCCGACTTTAAAAGACAAGGATTTTCAAGTCGCTCAAAATAAAGAATTGGTCGCTTTAGAAACCATCATAACTGGAAACGAAATCGCACTATTACCACCTTTTGCAGGTGGATAAAATCATGAATAGATACAGCAGACATATTAGCCTTAAGGAAATAGGACAAACAGGACAAAACAAACTCTCTAAAGCAAGAGTGTTAGTTGTTGGAGCTGGTGGTTTAGGTTGTCCGATTTTGCAATATTTAGCTGCAGCTGGTATTGGCACCATAGGAATTATAGATTTTGATATTGTTGAAGTATCTAACCTGCAACGCCAAGTGCTTTTTGGTACATCATCTCTAGGGAAAAATAAAGCTGAAGTGGCAAAAACACGACTTCAAGATTTGAATAAAACCATTTCAATAACAGCTTATCCAGAAAGATTAACCCATCAAAATGCTATTGAATTATTCAACAAATACGACATTATTGTTGATGGCTCTGATAATTTTGAGACGCGCTACCTCATTAATGATGCTGCAATCATCACAAACAAACCACTAGTTTTTGGTGCTATTTATAAGTTTGAAGGTCAAGTATCTGTCTTTAATTACAACAACGGCCCAAGCTACAGATGCCTTTTCAAAAAGCAAGCACAAAATAACGCTCTTAATTGCTCAGAAGTTGGTGTGCTTGGTATTTTACCAGGTATAATTGGCACTATGCAAGCCAACGAGGTACTAAAAATAGTTTTAGAAATTGGAGATGTTCTATCTGGAAAAGTTCTTGTTTACAATGCTTTAACACTTCAAAACACGATTTTAAAAATCAATAAATCTGAAGAAGAGATTCATAAAGCATTACGAGAGCGCGATAGTTTTTCATTAAAAAATGCAAATGCAGATTGTAATTTCGAATCTAATGCAATTTCAATTAAAACGGCTTTGACTAAAGAAAATAGTCAATTTATAGATGTTAGAGAGATTCATGAATTACCAAAACTTGAAACCCTTAAAGTCACCTCACTTCCTTTGAGTGATTTAGAGCATCAATTAGATAAGATAGCATCAGATAAAGAGAAACTAATTTTCTGTCAATCTGGAAAACGAAGCAAACAAGCTGTTTCGATATTAAACAGATTGAAAATCACTAACTGCTATGCTATAAAAGAGAGCGTTTTAGACATAGAAACATATTTAAAAGAAACACACAATGACAACTAAAAAACTGAAAAATATTTTTACACCAGGTGCCATTTCTTCAGAATTTATAGGAGAATCCATCGCAAAACATCAAACCAAAACGAGCATAGGTGCTCACTCTATATTTTTAGGACAAGTACGTGCTGATATTATTGATGACAGAACAGTTGCTGCCATTGAATATACGGCTTATGAAGCTATGGCGAATGAAAAGTTTCACGAGATTAGAGAAGCAACATTTAAGCAATTCGACTTGACCTGTATGCACATCTACCACAGTTTAGGTATCGTGAAAACTGGAGAAATATGCCTATTTGTATTTGCTTCCTCGCCAAGACGAAAAGTGGTTTTCAAAGCCATAGAATATATCGTCGAAGAAATTAAAGCCCATGTTCCTGTATTTGGAAAAGAAATTTTTGAAGACGACACACATCAATGGAAAGTAAATAGTTAGTTATGGTAGATATTACACACAAAAGCACAACACTAAGAACAGCAAGAGCTCAGGCTATTGTAAAAGTTAGTAACTCTGAAACTATAACTGCGATAGAAAATGACACAGTTCCAAAGGGAAATGTATTTGCTATGAGCAAAGCAGCTGGTTTATTAGGCGTAAAAAAAACACCATATATTCTTCCAGATTGCCATCCACTTCCTATTGAATATACAGGAATTGAGTACGAAATCAACGGACTTGAAATCAAAGTGCTTTTTACTGTTAAAACCATCTACAAAACTGGTGTAGAAGTTGAAGCCATGCACGGAGCAAGCATCGTTGCGCTGAATATGTATGATATGCTAAAACCAATAGATAAAGGCATTGAGATTCATAACATCAAATTATTAGAGAAAAAAGGTGGAAAATCTGATTTTAAGGACCGCTTTAGAAAAGATTTGAATGCCGTTGTGATTGTCTGTTCGGATACTATTTCAGCAGGTCACAAAGAAGATAAAGCAGGGAAAGCAATCATAGCGAAACTAGAGACTTGTGACGTAAAAATTGCCGATTATATTGTCATCCCAGACGAGAAAGACATTATACAAGAAAAAGCACTGAAATACCAAAACGATGGTATCGATTTAATTATTTATACTGGCGGAACAGGACTGTCCGCAAGAGATGTTACACCAGAAGCCTTATTACCTTTAATAGATAGAAGAATTCCTGGCATTGAAGAAGCCATTCGGAAATATGGCCAAGATAGAACACCATATTCAATGTTGTCGAGAAGCGTCGCAGGAACCATAAAAAATACATTGGTTCTAGCCTTACCAGGTTCTACTAATGGAGCAAAAGAATCTATGGATGCTATATTTCCTTCAGCACTACACATTTTTAAAATACTAAAAGGCGCCAGACACGACTCAAAATGATGACAAAGACCAATCCCATATTACAAGATTCATTTGGCAGAAACCATGCTTATTTACGTATTTCATTAATCGAACGCTGTAATTTGCGCTGTACTTATTGTATGCCAGAAGAAGGTGTGAAATTATCTCCCAAAAGTCATTTAATGACCTATGAAGAGATTTACGAAATTGCAAAAACGTTTGTAGATAATGGTGTTACTAAAATTAGATTAACTGGCGGAGAACCATTAATAAGAAAAGATATTCCTGTTATTCTAGAAAAACTAGCAACACTTCCTGTTGAGCTTTCAATAACTTCAAACGCTGTGATTATTGACAGATTTATCGCTATATTAAGGGCTAGTGCTGTTAAGAAAATCAATGTGAGTTTGGACACTTTGGACCGTGAAAAGTTTAAACAAATAACACGGAGAGACCAATTCACAAAAGTTTACAACAACATTGTATTATTAATTAAAGAAGGTTTTACCGTAAAAGTAAACGCTGTTTTAATGAAAGGCTTTAATGATAATGAAATTATCGATTTTATAAATCTCACTAAAGACTTACCTGTTTCAATTCGGTTTATAGAATTTATGCCTTTTGATGGCAACAAGTGGAATATAAGTAAGATGGTTTCGTATAAACACATTATGAATCGTGTTAGTTCTGCTTTTAATGACGATGAAATTATACGCTTGCAAGACGCACCAAACGACACCTCTAAAAATTATAAAATTGAAGGCTATAAAGGCAGTTTTGCTGTGATTAGTTCTGTAACAAATCCGTTTTGCGATTCTTGTAACAGGTTACGTTTAACCGCAAATGGACAACTTAAAAACTGTTTGTTCTCTTCTACTGAGTCCGATTTACTGACCACTTTACGTCATGGAAAATCCATAGAACCTATAATTAAAAAAGCTGTAGAAGCCAAATTCAAAATTAGAGGAGGTATGAATACACTTAAAAAATTACAAGAACCAAAATTGCATAGTCAGAATCGGAGTATGATTACTATTGGAGGGTAATTTCAGTATCGTTTTTTTAAACCTCCTTTACCAAAACTTTCTTTTCAAAGCTAGATTTTGATGCTTCGCAAAGTGAGCATATATAAGTTTTTGGAAGGTTTTCGAATGAAGTATTTGGTGCAATATCTTGTGTAACATCACCATAGATATGATTGTAAACGGTTAAGCAGTCTGTACATTGATAAACGATTTCTTCAACCGTATCTTTTAAAGCCTTTGCATTGTTTTTAGCATCTTTTTCAGTACCTAATTCATCAAAATACAACTGACTTAATTCCATTAATAGATTTGACAAATTAGCTTTATCCACATCTTGAGCATACAAAATATATTCCCTTGTATTTGGGTCGAAATTTTTCGCATAAAGCAAATTATAGGTGTCTCTTATTTCGACGTCTTTTAAATCTTCTGGTTTTGCGTTTATTTCAATGACAATAGATGTAAAATAATAAGGCTTCCTAAAGTGGTTTGTGATACCAAACGTAAGGCCATAAGTACTGATATCATTTTTATCAAAATTATTGACCAAGTACTTTTTTAGGCCTAAAGCCTCCTTGTCCGCAACAGGCAAATGCCAATTGAGCTCAAGCATAGAATGACGCACATTAATTCCGTTTTTACCTAAAAACTTTTCCCATATTAATTTAGAGTGATTAGGAATCCCTTTTATAATAAACGACTTCCATGGTGTAATGGATATTTTACCAATTTTGTCATCGGAGCACAAATCGCACATGGCTTTTAAAAACTCTAAATCGTACTTATTATTTCGCCAATATAGACCTAGCCAATATTTGTCTTGCCCTATTCTGTTCATGCCTTCATAATACGGAAACGGATGAAAAGGCACGTTTAAAGGTTTGTCAACCGTGCGATTTTCAGTATCTACGGCATCGTTTACCAATTCAAAAACCATTTCTATGGAATCTGGCTCTTCTTGTAAAATACCTTCAATTGCCACTACTATTTTTTCGATATCCCAACTATAAATAAGTGCTGGATACATTTCTATTTGTTTCCATTCGGGCAGTCTTACATATAAATACCAATAATCTTCGTTCTCTGAAGCTATAAAATTTATATGCCCAGTAAATAAAGGTACCAAGCGTTGTTTTGGATCTGTAATATTTACTTTTAGTTTTGGTTGTTCTCTAAATTGTTCTAAAACATATAAATAACGGCCACTTGTAAGCCAAGAGGTTGTTTGAAAAATATCTGTTGAAACATAAGAGGAAATGATGTTTTCTCCATCGTGACTTCCAGGCTGAATGATTTTAAGATTATCGAACTCTTCAACCCTAGAAGCATCGATTTCTTTAGAAAATAAAATATCTTGTCTCGACCCGAATGAAATCGAATTAAAACCTAAACTTTCTGCAGATTCGCATATATATTTTAGTTCCGCAGGCGATAAGACACCTCCATTTACTATAAGTCTGCTTAAATTATTCATGTGTAAATAATTATTTTTATGCTTTGACACTCATTAGTATATCTCTTACTTGAGGTTTACAACTTCCACAACCCAAGCCTGCTCCTGTAACATTACATAATTCTGTAAAATCCGTACAACCTTGTTCTATAGCTTCTTCAACGTTACCTTCTCCAACTTGACTGCATGAACAGATGAGTTTCCCGATTACTGGTTTACTGTTAGAAGCACCACGTAATAAGGTGTTTCTTTTATCGGACATTTCTATTTTTTCGCCAATCATGGTCTTGAACTCGGCAAATTCATCTTTATCTCCCATTAAAACTGCACCAACTAATAAATCGTCTTTTACAATGCACTTTTTATAATAGCGCTTAGAAATATCCGTGAATATAACCTCTTGGTAGCTATCATCGTTTTCAGGAACATTTATGTCTCCAATACTACATAGGTTTAAATTGTTGAATTTTAAAATGTTCATAAGTACAGAACCATTATAGGAACTACTGACATCACCTTCAATAAAATTGGCTAAGACACCTGCTTGTTCTTCTGCTGCCGAAGTAATTCCGAAGAGTTTATTATTATACTCTGCTATTTCACCGATGGCAAAAATATGAGGATTAGAACTTTGTAAATGCTGATTCACCTTAACACCTCTACCACAAGAAATACCATTTCTTTTTGCAATTTCAATATTAGGAACCGTCCCAATAGCATAAACTATGGCGTTTGCAGTAATCAGTTTTCCGCTTCGTAATGTAATGTTTAACTCTTTTGAATCTTCATCATCGAAAACCGTATTGACTTCATTATCAAAATAGATTTGAATGCCTCTTTCCTTAACATCGAGTGCCAATAACTTACTAGACACCAAATCTAATTGACGTTCCATTAATCTGGAAGCCCTTTGAACAATAGTCACATTAACATTTTGATGATTTAAAGCAGCAGCTAATTCCAATCCTAATAAACCACCTCCAACAATCGCGACATGCTGTTCTTCTGGTGGTAGCTTAGTTTCTTCTAAATAGCTTTTAAAGCGATCTGCATCTATTTTATTTCGCATGGTAAAGCGACCAGGCAATTCTATTTGAACATCTTTAGGCAGAAATGCGCGACTTCCTGTTGCCAAAATAAGTTTGCCGTAACTATGGGTTTCACCTTTACTATCTGTGATTACCTTATTGTCTTTGTCTATTTTTGTGATAAAGGTTTCAGGATGTATTGTAATATTTAGCTTTTGAAGTTCTTTTTCCTTTATTTTTAATAGTTCTTCCCAAGTTAATTCTTCGGTTATATATTCTGGCAATAATACACGGTTGTAGAATAGGTTAAACTCTTTTGAGAATACATGGATTTCGTCTTTTTCGTTTTTCTCTCTATAATTTTGAATGAACCTAAAAGACGCAGCACCAGCACCAACGATAACAATTTTTTCTTCTGGTTTTTTGTATTTACTAACCGAAACATAAGTGAACTTAAATTCGGGTTCTTTTGAAAGAGGGTCCACAATAGTGTTGGTTAAATTGTTAGCCCTATTTAAATCATTCTGTAATTGTTTTCCCCAATGCATTGGCAAAAAAACAACGCCTTGTCTCACTTTATCTGTAACACTAGCCCGAACACGAACCTCACCATTAACGCTCTTTATCTCTACAATATCACCATTTTTTATTTTATATATATAAGCGTCAATTCTATTGATTTCTAAAACAGGTCGAGGGTAATGCGCTTTTAGCCTTGAAACTTTTCCTGTCTTGGTCATAGTATGCCATTGGTCGCGAACTCTACCTGTGGTTAGAATCATAGGGAAATCCGTGTTCTTTTCTAAAGCTGTACTTAAAATCTGATTCGGAATATTGAAAATGGCTTTTTGGGAAGGTGTATAGAATTTTTTATCCTCAAAAAGTCTTGGCGTTCCTGGATGTCTATATTCCGGAACTGGCCATTGAAAAGTCCCTTCGTTCTTTAAACGTTCATAATTTAGAAACGAGATATCGATATTAGTGCCTTTGGTCATAGCACAATACTCGTCGTAAATTTCTTCTGTATTGCTATAATTGAAACCTCTATAACCCATTTTTTGAGCGAACTCACATAAAATTTCAACATCTGCTTTGGCTTCGCCTGGAGGATTAATCTCTTTTGGCAAATAAGAGATACGACGTTCAGAATTTGTCATTGTCCCTTCCTTTTCAAGCCATCCAGCAGCGGGAAGAACTAAATCCGCATAAGCAACTGTATCAGATTTATGTGAAATTTCTTGAACAACAACAAACTTTGCATTCTTCATTGCCTTTTCAACTTTGTGAAGATTAGGCAAACTCACTAATGGGTTAGTACAGACAATCCAAACTGCTTTTAATTTTCCTGTTTCTAAGGCTTCAAACATTTCTGTAGCAGTGTAACCCGCTTTATCAGAAATTTTATCGACTCCCCAAAATTGAGCAACATCTCTCCTATCATCTTCATTAAAAAGATCTTTATGTGCTGCTAAAAGATTAGCCATACCTCCTACTTCTCTTCCACCCATTGCGTTTGGCTGACCAGTTAAAGAAAATGGTCCTGAGCCTGGTTTACCAACTTGACCAGTAATTAATGATAAGTTTAAAAGTGCGAAATTTTTATTTGTGCCAATTGAACTTTGATTAAGTCCCATAGCCCACATACTTATAAAACCTGTAGCATTACCTATAAATTTACCCGCCTTTTTTATATCATCTACAGAAACGCCACAAAGTTTTGAGGCCTTTTTCAATGACAAATCAAAGACCTGAGCTTTATATTTTTCATAGCCTTCTGTGTTATTATTAATGAAGTCTTGATCGACTAATTTTTTTTCAATAATATACCTTCCAATGGCATTATAGAGAATTATATCTGTCCCTGGGATAAGTTGAAGATGCAAATCCGCAAAATTTGCAGAGTCCGTTTTTCGTGGATCAATTACAATAATTTTGGTATTTGGATTTTCTTCTTTGTGTTTTTCAATCCGTCTAAAAAGTATAGGATGACACCAAGCAGGATTCGCTCCAGTAATCAAAAAACAGTCTGCCAATTCAATGTCCTCATAAGAAATAGGAACACTATCTTCTCCAAAGGTTTTTTTATAACCAACCACAGCCGAACTCATACATAGCCTAGAATTGGTATCTATATTATTAGTTCCCAAAAAGCCTTTTGTAAGTTTATTAGCGATATAATATTCTTCCGTTAAACATTGTCCGGAAACATAAAAACCTACACTATCTGGACCATATTTTTTAATGATGGATTTGAAAACGCTACTCGCTCTATCTAATGCATCGTCCCAAGACACACGCTCACGAGGATGCGATCTGCTCCATCGCATTTCAGGATATAAAATTCTGTCTGAAGTATCGTTTGCAACATAATGAAGATTCATCCCTTTAGAACATAACATACCCTTGTTAACAGGATGGTCTTTATCTCCTTCAACAAAAACTTTATTGTTAATATCCTTTTTTACAATGATCCCACAACCAACTCCACAATAAGAACAGGTTGTTTTTACTTCATTTTTCAACATATTTCTTCATCATTTAACAATCAATTAATGACATTTTATGACAGCAAACAAGAGGTGATTGCAATTATTATGAATCTCATAAAATTTTAGATTTATAGTTTATAATTCATAATTTTAGTAGCCAAGAATTAGCTTTTTACTTTTATAGATTTTAATTCTCCAATGATTTTATTAGGAATAGCCTCTTCGACATGTTCATCTGCAGTAGAGAATTTTATAAGTAATGAAAGTGCTCCAATACATACAACCGTAAATCCTATTATTAAATATCCACTGGAAACTGCTATCGAGGATGCAGCCGCTTGTGCACTACTAATCGCTTCCTCTCCTAAACCTTGATTAGCGGCTATTGCTATTTTTTCTGCAGTGGCAGATTTAGATTTTAGCAACAATGCTGCTAAAAAAGCTCCAACATTACCACCAGCACCAACAATACCAGAAATAGCTCCAATCGCTTTTTTATTGATAAATGGCACCACCGAAAACGTTGCTCCTTCTGCCATTTGCACGCTTAAACTGAATAATATTAAAAATATAATTCCGAAAATAATACTCGTACTTGTCGAAAAAACCGCAAGAACAATACCTTGTGTAGTTAATATTGCTGCTAAGAATAAAACGCGTCCTCGCAGTCCTCTTAATTTACCAAACTTATCTCCGAAGAAACCACCTAATGTTCTTGCAAAAATATTCATTAAAGCAAAAGACAATACAATGTTGCCAGCAGTGACGCGCTCTAATTGAAAGGTATTTTGAAGGTAATCATCCATAGTACCATAAACCGTTAATTCGATACCAAAACAAGCTGCATAGACTAGAAACAGAATCCAAACTCTATAATCTTTTAGAACACTCAGAAAAGAGATTTTCTCTTTTTGCTCTACTACTTCCGATTTATTAATGTCTTTAAAGTTTCCTTCGGGAGTATCTTGTGTAAAAAAGTAATATACTAGTCCCATTAAAAAACAAATAATACCAGCAATCACCATAGAATATCTCCAAGCTTCACCTTCTGCAACGCCAAAACCAATAACAGCCGCAGCAATTAATGGCATACCCAAACGGTTGGCTCCACCACCAAGATTTCCCCAACCAGCAGATGTTGCATTTGCAGTACCTATAATTTTTGGCGAAAACATTAATGTGGTATGTACTTGCGTAATTACAAATGAAGCTCCAATAAATCCTATAAATAATCTACACCATAAAAATTGAGCTGGAGTTTGCACTAAACCACATAAAATAACAGGAACAGCACCTAACATTAACAACCATGTGTAACATAGCCTAGGTCCATATTTATCACATAGTTTACCTATTAACAGGCGTGCAAATACAGTTCCGGAAACGGCTAAAATTATAGAATTCCATTTTTGATCTGGAGTTAAGCCTAAATCTTTTACAACATCTGGCATAAATGGAACAATCCCAAACCATGCGAAGAAACATAAGAAAAAGGATATTGACGTAATCCAGAACGTACGGATTTGAATACTTTTAATATCTAATAAATTAAGCTTTGTGGCTTTTTCTGAAATCATAATATAAGTAATTAAGTATTTTCAATATCAAAATTAAGTATAATTACTTAGTTATGAATTCAAAAAATAAGTATTCTTACAATAAATATGAAATCATCATTTAAAGGTAGAAATTTTAGGAATTTATTAGTTTAACAAGAGATAAGTAGAATTCTTTAATTGAAGAACAGCGCATTAATCAAGGTTATACTCAGCAGCTTTCTCCGAAAGTTCTTTGATGTTTGTTACTTTTAATTTTTTCATCAAATTAAAACGATGTACTTCAGCAGTTCTTCGGCTAATATCCAATTCTTCAGCAATTTGCTTATTATTCTTAAGCTCTAGGACGAGACTAAGAATTTGTTTCTGACGTTTTGTAAGTCCGAATGGATCTTTTACAACTGTATTAGTTGCAGAAGTAGCTTTTTTTGATCCGTTTACAAAATTATTGATAATGATAGATGAAATATCTCCTGCAAAGTACTTATCGCCTGATGCAATGGTATGCAGGGCTTTTATGAATTCATCTTTACTAGCACCTTTAAGCATATAACCATCCGCACCAGCTTCAATAGCTGACACTACGTATTCTTCAGAATCGTGCATGGAAAGCACTAAGGTTTTTATGTCTTTATATTTTGCTTTAATGGCTTTCACTAATTCAATACCATTCATTTCTGGCATACGAATATCTATAATCATTAAGTCTGGCACACTAGTGGTCAAAACCTTTAGAGCCTCAATTCCATTGGATGCTTCATTGATGACGTCAAAATCTTGTTGGTCTTCTAAAAGTGCTTTTATACCATCTCTTACAAGTACATGATCATCAACAAGAATAATTTTAACAGCAGACATTTTAAGTGAATTTACAAATACGAAAATACTAAAAATAAGTATAACTACGTATTTATAACGGAACATTTAAGGTTACTTTAGTACCTTTATTAGGTTCTGAATTTAGGAAAATTCTACCGTTAATATAAGTAATGCGTTCTTGCATAAAGGTTAAACCCATACCGCCATCACCATTATTCTTCTTTTCTACTTTATTGGGATCAAATCCTTTACCATTATCGTCTATAACTATACTCAACATTTTTTCTGTATGTGTAATGGTCACAATAATATGTGTTGACTCCGCATATTTTATCGCATTATTTATAGCTTCTTGGGTAATTCTATAAATGTTTATTTCAACGAGAGAATCTAAGCGTTGGCTAAAATTTGTTTTACTATAAAGCACAATGTTTTTTCCTGTAAGCTTAGCCAATTCTTGTGTTAACTTGGTAATTGCAGGAACCACTCCATGATCCGTAAGTTCTGGTGGCGCTAGATTAAAGGTGGCAGTACGTATACCTTTTATTATATCTTCAGCTTGTAGTTTTAGCTGTTCTACTTTTACTTTAGCTTTTTCAATATTATTTAAATCTAAACTTTCTAAATTATACTTAAGCCCTGTTAACATCTGCCCTATACCATCATGTACATCCTTAGCGATACGATTTTGCTCATTTTCCTGATTCTCAATTATTTTACTTGAAATGATTTTTTGCTGATTCATTTTTTCAGCAAAACTTGCTTCTGTTAAGCGTTCAATTTCCAATTGTGCTTTTTTTCTATCAGTAATATCTGAAGCAATAATCAGTAGTTCGGAATTGTTACCAACGGTATTAAAGGGAATTATAGCCATCTCTAACCAAACATCTTCTTCATTCTTTGTGGTGGCTTTTACTTCACCTTGCCATCCAATTTTTTTATGTTTTGAAATTAAGTTTTCTATAATTAACTGTTCATTTTCATTGCTGCTAAGCACTTCAGAAAAATTAATGTTGCTTATGTTTTTATTAAAGCCAAAAAGTCTCGAAATTTTATTTCCAATTTCTAAAATTGTTCCATTTGGCTTAATACGAGCAAATAAAAGTGTTTCATCCATAGCACGCGTGAGCGCACGCAGTTCTTTAATGGATCTCTCCTTGGCTGCACTTAATTCATCGGCTTCAAAAGCCATATTATTAGCTTTCTTTTCTGCTTTTAATAATTTTGAAATACTGTTCTTTACGGTTTTTGCTGTTGGCCAAAAAATGAATAATAGTTCTGCCATTAAAATAAGTAACGTTAATGCGGTTAGAATTAATTCTAAATTTTTTAACCAATTTACTTTTTCCTCAGCTTCAAAATCATATTTATTTACTATTTGATCCATGGTATCCAGAAAACCACTTTCATTTTGCTTGATAATTTCAATGTCACCAATAAAATCCTGAATAACAACTGTTGGTAATGTTTCTATTGCTTTAATGATACGTTTTGAAGCCTCATTAATATTATTGAAAATAGGATTTATCTGTTGAAATAAAGCGGACACCGAATCACTATTATCATTTGGCAAACCTAGATCATTATCCCCTTTTTGAAGTGCATTATGAGAAGATTCCCATAATGAAAGTGTCGTTTTAAATTTGTCTTTAATCGCCATTCTTTCAATTGAATCATTTACAGTAGAAAGCAATATGGCTTCTTTTGTTAATTTCTGACTTAACATTCGTTGTCTTCCGGCAACGTTAATAACAGTAGAATCGTTTTGTTGATCATTAAGATGTTTTCTTATTAAAATCTGACTCACAATTACAGATAGCGCAATTGCACTCAACGCAACTATATATAAGCGGCTTAATTTTCTAAACGTTCTTTGATCTAAAGAGTTGCTGTTTTTTGACATTTAATTTTTTAAATCTATTATTGGATGGCTTGTTTAATTAGTGCCAAGCTTTTATCTGAAAAATTAAGACTCAACGCAAAGTTATGGCCTTGCTCAGACATTTTTCCCCATGTTTTCTGAAGAATACTAATAATCTTTTTATCCTCATGCTTACTCGCAAATTCTTCAAAATAATAATCTAAAAAAACTAAGCAAATGACATCTTCAATCGTTTGACTTTCATGATCTTTTTTAATCATTTTTTTATTAATTAAAAAAGATACTCTGTCTATAAATTCTTTATCGTATCCAACTTCAGTTAAGATATCCCTTGTTATTTCGGCATGCATTTTCTTTAGCTTTTCTCTCCATTTTAGATAGCCAACTCTATCCATTGGGAATTCGTTTCTGGCTATTTTCCATCTGCAAATATGTTGTGCTCTTGCTGCTATCTGTAATTCTTCTGAGGCATCTGCTTTAAACTGCAAAAGCTTTTGGGACATACGTTGCGAATACAGTAATTCTTTTGAAAACTCTAAACCATTACTGCTGTAGGTGTTTACGTCTTCAGCATTTTTCTTATCGATTAATGCTATGGCAATTTCAAATTTAGTTGGTTTCATTTATTTGGTTAGTTAGTCTCCAAAACCAATATAAACATTTTCGTTTTCAATCTTAACAGGATAAACGGCTATTTTAAAATCATCACCATTGAGATTAGAACCATCTTCGAGAGAAAATGTTTTTTTATGCAATGGACAAGCCACTTTCGGAATGCTGTCCTTATCCCCTATCATACCTCTACTCAGCACCATTTCCATTTTGTGAGGACAAATATTTTGACAAGCATACCACTTGTTGATCCTTTCGAAATTAAAGACCGCTATTTGTTTGTTTTTATATTTAACACAAGCACCACCATCTTTTGGAAAATCATTCACAGACGCAGCTTTAAACCAAACTTTTACATTTTCTAATTTTGTTGTTTTGTAGTGTTCTAAGATGTCTTCCATTTTTCGGCGTTTAAATATTTGTATTAGGTTTTCCGTAATTATTTCAATCTTTAATGGTATATTCTAAGTCCAAGGTTCTGGCATTTTTTGCTCTCTCAATGGTACAAAAACAATATTGTCATCTTCTTCATCACTATTTACAAAGTGATTAAAACGCTTCATCATTTCGGGATCATTGATAGCCTGAGTCCATTCGCATTCAAATTTATTGACCAAAGCCTGCATTTCCGATTCTAAATCTTCTGCAATACCTAGTTTATCATCTATGACCACCTCTTTAATGTAATCCAAACCTCCTTCTAAACGCTCCTGCCATGCTGCTGTTCGTTGTAAAGGTTTTGCTGTTCTCATGTAAAACATAAGGTAGCGATCTAAGTATTTAATAACCGTTTCGTTATCAATTTGCTCCGCTAAAAGCTCCGCGTGACGTGGGTTTGCTCCACCATTTCCACCAACATATAAATTCCAACCACCTTCTACGGCAATTAAACCAAAATCTTTTCCACGAGCTTCCGCACATTCACGGATACAACCAGAGACTCCACCTTTAATTTTGTGTGGAGCACGAATACCTCTGTAACGATTTTCTAATTCTATACCAAAACTCACACTTTCATCCATACCGTATCTACACCACGTAGAACCAACACAGGTTTTCACTGTACGTAATGATTTTCCGTAAGCATGACCACTTTCAAAACCAGCATCTACCAATTCTTTCCAGATATGAGGTAATTGATTTAAGGTGGCACCAAATAAATCGATACGAACACCACCTGTTATTTTAGTATATAAATCGTATTTCTTAGCAACCTCTCCTAAAACAATTAATTTATCTGGTGTAATTTCCCCGCCAGGAACTCTAGGCACAACAGAATACGTACCATTTCTTTGAATATTTGCTAAGAATCTATCGTTAGAATCTTGAATGGCATATTCTTTATTTGCTGTATCGGCATTAATACTTGCCATTAGCGAAGCAACTAAAGGCTTGCATAGTTCACAACCGTGACCGCCATTACCATGATTATCCAATACCTCATTAAAAGATGTATATTCTTTTACTTGAATAATTTTATACAAGTCTTGTCTACTTAAATCAAAATGCTCACAAACGCCAGCTTTAACTTCAATTCCTAATGACTTAAGGGTTGCATTAGTTAAATCGGTCACCATTGGTTTACAACCACCACAACCTGTACCGGCTTTGGTACAACTAACCACACCAGCTATATCTGAAGCATCTCCACTTTCAATAGCACCACATATTTGCCCTTTAGTAACACTCTCACAAGAACATATTTGTGCTTCATCAGGTAAATCCATAACATTACCAAATGAACCACCTCCATCACCTGCTGGCAAAATTAATTGCGCTGGGTCTTCTGGAATATCCATTCCGTTAAGATATATTTGATGAAGCATACTATAATCTGTAGCATCACCAATGAGAATTCCTCCTAAGAGAGATTTACCATCAAGACTTACATTAATTCTTTTATATAAATGTTGCGTTTTATTTTCAAAAATTATAGAATGCCCTTTGGAAGCTGGCATAAAAGGCTCTCCAAAACTTGCCACATCTACACCAATTAATTTTAATTTGGTAGACATGTCGATATCAGCAGGCATCAAAGATTCTGTATTTTCAATAATCTGATCTACAGCAATTCCAGCCATATCATAACCAGGAGCTACTAAACCATATATCATTTGATTGTATAAAGCAATTTCTCCAATAGCATAAATACTCTCATCTGAAGTTTGCATTTTATTGTCAACAACGATACCACCTCTAACACCAATTTCTAGTCCACAATTTCTCCCAAGTTCATCTCTAGGTCGAATACCCGCTGAAACCACAAGCATATCAACTTCTAGCATATCATCCTCTCCAAACTCCATTCCTGTAATGCAGTGATCTCCTAAAATTTGATTAGTAGCTTTGCTTAAATGAATATTTAAACCCATTGACTCTAATTTTAATTGTAATACTTGACTACTTCTAGAATCTAATTGTCTTGGCATTAATTTAGGAGCAAATTCTACAATATGCGGTTCTAAACCCATATCCATAACGGCTTTACCTGCTTCTAAGCCTAACAAACCTCCACCAAGAACAGCTGCCCTAGCATTTGGTTTTTCTTTATTCAATTTATCGGCATAGGCAAGCATACCTTCTAAATCTTCAATAGTTCTATAAACAAATACGCCTTCTTTCTCAACACCTTTAATTGGTGGCACGAAAGGCGAAGACCCAGTTGCTAACACCAAATAATCATAAGAAAACTCACGGTCTTTTGCTGTAGTTATAGTTTTAGATGATCTATTAATATCCGCAACACGCTCACTTACAATTAAATCAATATTATTATCGGCATACCATTTCGCTGGAGCCATTTCTAAGGCTTTTGCATCTTGGTTTTCAAAAAATTCGCTTAAATGCACACGGTCATAGGCTGGCCTTGGTTCTTCACCAAATACCGTAATTTTAAAGTCTTTGAATTCTGATTTCTCTACAAATTTCTCGCAAAATTTGTAACCCACCATTCCATTTCCAACAACTATGATTTTTTTCATAACTACGTATTTTATATAACAAATCTAAGTATTTTTACTTACTAAAATGATTGCCGCTTAAGTTTTATCCTTAGGACTAGTGATTTTTAGCAAATCTTTAAAATTTCACTGTATAATTTATAATTGTTGAAATATTAAGCCTTTAAGATTACTTATAAATTAGAATACAATACGCGTTGTACCTCCTCTTCAAAAAACGAAGGATGCTCCGCTACAACATCACCAATAACAATGATACCAGGTTCTGTATTGTTAATACTGGACGTTACGTTGGTTGTGTCGGCAAGAGTTCCCATGGCGAAGGATTCGTTTTTAAGTGTTCCGTTTTGTATGACAGCAAAAGCAGTTAATGCACTTCTGTATTTGGAAACTTCTTTAATGATTTCATTAAGTTTTCGAATTCCCATTAAGATAACCATAGTCGTTGAGGATTCTGCCGCAAATTTTAGGTCTTCGGAAAATGTACCATCTCTTTTTGTTGCCGTCATTACCCAAAAACTAGTACTTACACCTCTTTTCGTCATCGGAATGCCTTGACCACTAGGTACAGCAATAGCACTGGAAATACCAGGAATTACAGTCACAGGAATACCAAAAGATTCAGTATATGTAATCTCTTCACTAGCTCTACCAAATACAAATGGGTCACCACCTTTTAAACGCACCACATGACCATGTTCAAAAGCGTTTTCTACAATTAATGCATTGATCTCATCTTGGGTACATGAGTGTTTTCCACAACGCTTGCCAACATATATTTTTATAACAGAAGTATCAATCTCAGAGATCAAATCTTCACTCACAAGTGCATCATATAAGACTACATCTGCATTTTGAAGTGCTTTTAAGCCTTTTAAAGTAATCAAATCTTTATCTCCAGGTCCTGCGCCAACCAACGTGACTTTTGCGTTTTTTGATGACTTCATATTTATAATAATTTGTTTATATTATTGCTAACATAAATCAAACTTACGTAATAATTTTAAAAATTACGTATATAACTAAGTATTATTACTTATTTTTATGATTTCAATCTATTTTCAAACCATAAAACAGTATCAAATTACTCAATACATGGAACGCAATAACTTATATCCAATATTTTTAAAAGCAGCCTCTATTAATATATTAATCGTAGGTGGAGGAAATGTGGCTTTAGAAAAATTAACTTTTTTATTAAAATCTAGCCCAAATGCTAATGTTCAAATGGTTGCACCAATATTTAGAGAAGAAACCGTTGCACTTGCTAAAAAATTTGATATTGAAATGATTATAGACACTTATAAAAGCCAATATTTAAATGGTAATCATATAGTTGTTGCCACTACTGATAATATTACTGTTAATGAGCTTGCATATCACGATTGTAGAGCGCGTAATATTTTAGTGAATGTTGCAGATAATCCTCCATACTGTGATTTTTATATGGGAGGCATTGTAACTAAGGGGAACGTAAAAATAGCGATTTCTACAAATGGTAAATCCCCAACAACAGCAAAACGCCTAAGACAGTTTTTTGAAGATGTAATTCCTGATAATATAGACGATTTAGTCAAAAATTTAAATGAATATAGAAAGACCATCAAAGGTGATTTTGAGGAAAAGGTTGAGAAATTGAATGAGTTTACTAAAGGTTTGGTGAACAATGGAAAAAATAATATTTAATCAGTTTTGTCTTTAAATGACTAAAAATCAGAAATCATATGTTAAACTTTGTTAAATCGAGACCAATTCGGTGACCTCTAAAAACAGTACCTTTTGGAAGCCTTATAAAAACTGGATAGTTGAAAATTTGGTCGTTGTCTCCGACTCCACAACACTCACAACTGCTTTGTGACTTAAAATAGAAAAACCCATCAAGTTTACTTGTTTGGGTTTTTGTGTTTTAAGGCATCTGGGTTGAAAACACAGGCAGTTGTATTTGCAACTTTTAAGTCACTAGAGAACAACGTAGTTAATCTCTCCGACTCCACAACACTCACAACTGCTTTGTGACTTAAAATAGAAAAACCCATCAAGTTTACTTGTTTGGGTTTTGTTTTTTAAAAACGTTTGGGCTGAAAGCACAGAATGTGACATTTACGGGATGGGATTGTAAGCTTCCCCAAATTAGAACTGCTTAGTTTTCTAAAACTTCTACAAAGTTATTGTTTTTAATTCTTCAGAAAGTTTATTTGTATTTAACTAATCAGATGGCACAAAAGTGTATACGCACTCGTAAAAATGATAGTCTTCTAATCTATTACTTACATATTTCAAATAAAATATTTCAGCATAAGTTATTTCCTTTTCGGGCTTTAACTCTTCGTTCTAGCTTAGAATACTGACTACAAGTCTATCCGATTCTAATGCTTGACACCAAAAATATATTGTATTATCGAGTGCTTTATAATCTTCGGATTCGTTGGATTTCAAAAAGCCTCCTTTAAATTCGATAGAAAGAATAGTTGTTTAGTACAATAGTTCTTGTTTTAGTTTTTCTTCAATTTTACTAGTGCGTTTGATAATATTTTTTAGGCTATCTAAGAAGAATGAAATAATCCTAATTTTATCTTCCATCTTCTCCTTCAATATTCGAAATACATAGTTTTCGTTCTTTTTTAAAAAAAAATCAAAAACATTATCATTTACCTATGTATTAAAGAGTTTTGGAATTACACTTTTAAGTTCTGGCTTATAGTTTAAACCTCTTCCTATAACTTTTTCTTTAATGCTGTAGTAATTTTATTTTTTGATTTTCATCTATTTCAAAAATGTTGTCCTCATCCGCTAGACTTACGCATTTAAGATTTTTGTGTTCTACAAAACGATTAATAAAACCAAGCAACGCTTTCATTGGTATGCTACAGCGCTCTATCATTAAAACAGATAAATTTCTTCGAAAAATGAAAATTATCTACTCCTTTGCCGTGAGATAAATCTGATGCATCTACTTTGATGAAAGCTTTACTAGCCGTTTTTATAAGATTACCACTAATTGGCTAACGTTTTTAAAGTTTTGTTTTACCCTTTGTCAAAATATGGAATGAGTTTAAAGAAAGTTGTTTTTGTTATGCATCTATAGTTTTATTCCATGTAGAGAAATATAGATTGTATCAAGCTTTTTTCGTTCAATAGAAGGTAGTAATATGGCTTTCCAGAAAAATGTCTTTCCAGTTCCCCATCCACCATTAAGAAGTAAGGCCTATTGCGTGTTTTCAGTTTCTATATATTCTACAACTATTGAAGCTATGTTTTCGGAATTCATTTAAAAAATGATACTAGCTCAACATGTTAATCAATAGTATTATCCACTCAAATTAAAATCAATGAAATTGTTCTTATATAATTTAACTCTTTTATGACCAATATCATTTACTTACCTAATACTTCTCAATAGATTTACTGCTGTATATAATCAGAAAATCATTATGAAAGTATTAATCTACAGCACAAAAGATTTTGAAATACCATATCTTGAAGAAGCCAATAATAAAAAACATCAACTCACCTTTATAAAAGAGGCATTATCGTCTAAAACCGCAATGAAAGCTGTGGGTTATGATGCGATATCCATATTTTCGGCTGATGAAGCTTGTTTAATTACGGTTGAAAAACTAAAAGACTTTGGCGTTAAATATATCACGTTACGTTCTGCTGGTCATGATAATGTAAATCTTAGAGCTGCTTCACGACTAAATATTAAAGTATCTAACGTGCCAGCATATTCGCCTTATGCTATTGCTGAACATGCTGTGGCTTTATTATTAGCGCTCAATAGAAAACTTATAGAATCTAATAATCGAGTAAGTCATTACAATTTTGACCTTAATAATCTTGTTGGTGTTGACCTTAACCAAAAAACAGTTGGTATTGTTGGTACGGGAAAAATTGGCGAAATCATGTGCAAGATTATGCATGGGTTTGGCTGTAAGCTTTTGGGCTATGATATTGAAGAAAAAGATACGCTAAAAACACAATATAATCTGGAATATATGTCATTGAAGGGCTTATGCAATCGCGCAGATATCATATCGTTACATGTGCCTTTAAATGCAGATACCCATGGGTTTATAAATGAAGATTTAATTGATGAAATGAAAGATGGCGTTATTCTAATAAATACTGCAAGAGGTTCTGTAATAGATACTGAAGCTGTTATAGCTGGTCTTAAAAGTGAAAAAATAGGTGCTTTGGGAATTGATGTTTATGAAAATGAAAGAGGCATCTTTTTTAAAGACCATTCTCAAGAGATACCAACCGACACTAACTTAATGCTATTAAACACGATGCCAAATGTACTTATTACTGGGCATCATGCTTTCCTCACAGATGAAGCTTTAACCAATATTGCAGAAACCACTATTTATAATTTAGATTGTTATGCTTCAAATAAAACAACAGAAAATGAATTGACCTCTATTGATTAGTTGTAGTTAACTTATCTTTATTAAACCCATAAATATCTTTTAAAACGATAGTATCACCCTCTTCATTTACGATGTCTAAATCATATCTAATGTCAATTTCGGTCTGTAATGGCGCATAGTAGTAAATTACCCACGCATCGGCTTCTTTTGTTCCTATACAACCATTAGAATAGGCTTTACCTAAAGTTATTGGATTTGTAGTTGGATGAATGAGCTGTCCGTGACGTAGTCCGTTTAATTCTGTTTCTATAAACGGAATTTGAGGCAATTTTGTTAGTTTATTGTCATCGCGCTTTGTTACAAAATACTCATGGTTATTTACGGGATTTACATATCTTGGATTTCTTACATGATTTACAATACACCCAGTTCCGACTTTTGTTTTTAAATCCTGAACTCTTCCAGACATTTCTAAAAACTTTTTTTCATTTCTTCCGACGCGTATCGGAAACTCAAAAAGCCGAACTGAGTCCTGATAAATCCGTAATTTAAATTCAGGAATATTGATATCTATAGTAGTTTTATTGAATGCATTGAATATTGTTTTAGCTTGAGTAGAATCGGGAATTATAATTGAATTACCCATTGGTAAAGCAATCATCTTTTTTTGATTATAAACAAACGAATCTTTTGCCATCATCCTGTAATAATCTGTGTTTTGCAAGGTGTCTATAATCCACGGATTAGCTCTTACTAATAGATGTTCGGATAACTTATAAGAGGTTAACGTCTGATATCTGTCAACTACAGAATCTAAATACCTAAAGTAATTCTCAATTAACACCTCTTTCTGTATAATTACTTTTTTTACTGAAATGGATTTTGAGAGAATCTCAGAATTTGCAAAATTTAAAGACAGATTAAGAGCTTCATCTTTTGGACAACATAGTTTTAATGTAAACAATAAGATGATGCCCATGAATATAACGAATAATGCAATAAGTTTTTTCACTTTGCAAGCAGTTTAGGTTTCTTGAGAATTTTATCTAATACTTCTTTTTTTTCTAATGGTTTTGTACAAAAAAACCACTCTTTACATTCCAATTCATCTGTTGATGTCATGCGCTCTTCTGCAACTCCACAAGATCCAGCTGGTGAAATAATAACATCATCTCCTGGGTTCCAATCTGCAGGTGTGGCGACTTCAAATTTATCAGATGTTTGCATGGCAATTAAAGCACGATAGATTTCATCGAAATTTCTACCTAAACTTAGTGGGTAATAAATGATTGCTCTAATCATGCTTTTAGGGTCAATAAAAAATACTGCTCTAACTGCTTGTGTTTTGCTTTCGCCAGGTTGGATCATGCCATATTTTTTGGCGACTTCCATGGTAATGTCTTCGATTAATGGAAATTTTACTTCAATGTTTTTCATTCCATTAAATTCAATTTTTTCTTTAATTGTCCGCAACCATGCAATATGACTGTATAAACCGTCTATTGAAAGTCCAACCAATTTACAATTGGCTTTTTCAAACTTTTCTTCCAGATGAGCAAAAGTTATAAACTCACTTGTACAAACAGGTGTAAAATCTGCAGGATGACTAAATAAAATAACCCATTCACCTTTATAATCTGAAGGAAAATTAATACCGCCTTGGGTCGTTACTGCCTTAAATTCTGGCGCTTTATCTCCAATTCTTGGCATTGCTATTATTTGTTCGTGTGCTTGTAATGTTTCCATAATATTTATTTTTTGATTCTACCTTTTGCACAACTGATGTATGATTTTGCCTTAGTCATGAGTTTGTTATCTGCTCCTAAAATTGGGTAACCAATAGAAGAAAGCACATGTTTGGCGTGTTCAAAATCGTGATTGGTATGAAAATCGAACGAGACGGTTTCATCGGTCTCATTAACCTCAACTTCACTGATATTTTTGATTTCAGTAAGTCTGTTAACAATAGTTTTTTCACAACCACCACACTTTAAATTTTGTATATGAACTGTCGTTCTCATTGCGCTATTTATTTTCAATAAAATTAGCTCGTCAAACGTTAAAACGAAATGATAAATATCAGTTTTAGGTGTGTTTAATAGGAAGTTTTAGTTGTAGCGCTGCATTATTCTGAAGGGCTTCAATTGTAGCATTATATCCAATATCAAAAATCTCGTTAAGATACTTTTTATCGAACGTGCCATATTTGCTCAATATTTTGGGTGAGATGACTAAATCACAATGCTTGAATTTTTTATAATCTTCCTTGACCGATTTTAATTTAAAGGCACGTTCTACAACATTATGAGAGTGCTTTAGGTCTTTTATAAAAATGGCTTCAAAACCATTAGCGTAGCTTCCTATGATAATATCAGATATAGGTTTAAGAACGCTAACAGGAAAATTATTAAGTGCACCACCATCTATATAATAGGATTCCTCTACTTTTACTGGTGCGAATACACCAGGAAACGCTGCTGATGCCAATATGGGTTTTATTAATTCTCCCTCGCTAAATGTTTTGAGGTTTCCTTTTAAAATATCGGTTGCAGTAATAAATAGTGGTTTTTTTAAAGCATTAAAATTATCCTCTTTAATCAGGGTATTAAATTGAGGATAAAATTTTTCAGCATCAATAATACCAGGTTTACCAAGTGCATATTTTTTAAAGTCTAATAATTGGACCTCTTTAAAAAAACCGAATATAGTTTTCCAATCATAACCATAAGCATACAATGCGCCAACTATTGCGCCAGCACTTGTGCCAGAAATATGTGTTGGAAAGATACTGTGTTCCTCTAAAGCCTTTATGACACCAATATGTGCAGCTCCTCTCATACCTCCTCCAGATAGCACTAAACCAATATTCATTGTCTTAAGTGTATAAATTATTTCCAAATTTAGGATGTAAAACCTATATGTAAAATGATTTATGTCAGTCTATTGATATGATTTATATCATTTTGTAAAAACCATGATTCCAATACATTTGGTTAGACCATAAAGCCGTATATGTCAGGTATTTCAAAAATCAAAAATCAGCTGAACGTGTTCTTAATTGAACTGGGTGACTTATCTTATTTTACAGGTCGCTTTTTTAAAGAAAGTATGAAACGTCCTTTTGAGATTAAAGAACTTTTGCGTCAATGTTACAATATGGGAAATCGTTCCTTGTTGTTAGTTGTTATTACCTGTTTTATAATCGGTTTGGTTTTGGATTTGCAAACGCGACCAACATTAATGGAATTTGGTGCTGTGTCTTGGATGCCATCCATGGTTAGTATTTCCATAGTTAGAGAAATTGGACCAATAATTACCGCTTTAGTTTGTGCTGGTAGAATTGGCTCTGGTATTGGTGCAGAATTAGGTTCTATGCGTGTTACCGAACAAATTGATGCTATGGAAGTCTCTGGCACAAACCCTTTTAAATACCTTGTTGTTACACGTGTATTGGCAGTTACGTTGATGCTGCCCTTATTGGTAATTATAGGTGATGCAATTGCACTATTTGGTTCTTTTTTAGTTGAAAATTTAAAAGGTAATGTGTCATTTACACTCTACTTCAACCAGGTTTTTGATTCCATAGCATTTGGTGATATTATTCCTGCAACCATTAAATCCTTCTTTTTTGGTTTAGCGATAGGAATTGTTGGTTGCTATAAAGGGTATTATTGTGCTAAAGGTACTGAAGGTGTTGGTAAAGCTGCTAATTCTGCTGTGGTAGTTAGCTCATTATTATTATTTATTATCGACTTTATTGCTGTTTTTGTAACCGAAATTTTTTATGACTTATGAAACATCTATAAATAGAATCTTAACCCAATAAAAGGATTAAATAAATGTGCCATGTGACCAAAAAAACAATAAAATAATACATGAATGAAATAGCAAACATATTAAGACAGAATGTCGTCTTAGAAATAAAAGATTTACATAAAAGCTTTGGTAATAATCATGTCTTGAACGGTTTTAATATGACGCTTCATCAAGGTGAGAATTTAGTCATTATGGGAAAATCGGGTTGTGGCAAATCGGTCATGATTAAATGCTTGGTAGGTTTAATGGAAGCCGATAGTGGATCAATTTCAGTAATGCATAAAGATATTACCAGATTAACTCAAGAGGCTTTAGATATTTTAAGAGCAGATATTGGTTTTCTGTTTCAAGGTAGCGCTTTGTATGATTCTATGACGGTAAGAGAAAATTTGGAATTCCCTTTGCGACGACATAAAAAAAAGATGAACTCAAATCAAAATACTGAAGATTTGGTCATTGAAGCATTGACCAATGTTGGATTAGCACATACTTTAGATGTAATGCCTTCAGAATTGTCTGGTGGTATGAAACGTCGTGTAGCTTTAGCAAGAACACTCATTCTGCAACCAAAAATTATTCTTTATGATGAACCTACAAGCGGATTAGACCCAATTACAGCAAAAGAAATCATCATTTTGATGCAAGATATTCAGCAAAAATATAACACCTCATCGCTCATCATTACGCATGATGTGGATTGTGCGCGCGTCATTTCAGACAGAATGCTATTGCTTATTGACGGTATTGATTATGCTGTTGGAACGTTCCAAGAATTATCAACTTCTTCAGATCCAAAAATTAAAGCCTTTTTTAAACACTAATATTATGAAAAAATCAAATTCACAAAAACTACGATTAGGCCTATTTGTTCTTATTGGAACTGTTCTTTTTATTGCTGGTGTTTATCTCATTGGTCAAGGCGAGAATATGTTCAAAAAAACATTTACGATAAGTGCTTACTTTCAGAATGTAAACGGATTACAAAAGGGTAACAATGTTAGATATTCTGGTATTGATATTGGTACAGTTAAAGAGATTACGATGGTAAATGATTCCACCATAAAAGTAGAATTGTTAATTGAAGAAAAAATCATTTCTCATATCAAAAAAAATGCAATTGCAACCATAGGCTCTGACGGATTGGTTGGTAATATGATTGTGAATATTGTACCAGGCAAAGGGGTTTCTGAAGTCATAAATAATAATGACATCATAGAATCCTATAGTAAAATTGGTACTGACGACATTCTTAATACACTCAATACTAGTACTGAAAATGCAGCAATACTGACTTCAGATTTACTTAATATAACCAATAGTATTACAAAAGGAAAAGGGACTATTGGTGTTTTGCTCAACGATACCATTATGGCTCAAGATTTAAAACAATCTGTTGCCAATCTTAAATATGCTAGTCATGGTGCTTCTAACTCAATTACTGAGCTCAATACTATCATTTCTTCAATTAAAACAGATGACCAAACCGTTTTGGGCATGCTTCTTAATGATACTATTTCAGGTGAAAAACTAAAACATATTGTAACAAACCTTGAAGCTTCAAGTGTAGAAATTGAAAGCGTTCTTAAAAACATTAATTCTGTAGTTGATGACTTCAATTCTAGTGAGGGCACATACAATTATGTTGTAAAGGATACGTCTTTGGTGAATAGTTTAAAATCCACGCTCAAAAACATCAATGAAGGCACAGATAAGTTTAACCAAAATATGGAAGCCTTAAAGCATAATTTTTTAACACGTGGTTATTTTAGAAAGTTGGAACGACAGGAAAAAAAGGAAGCTAAAAACAATTAAAAGCTCTTTGAAATATTATATTCTATTTCAATTATTTCGACAGTCAACCAATGAAAATCGCCATCATCAAGTTGCCAAGTCACTTTACTTTTATTAGGGATTTTAATTCCGTTCAATTCTTTAAAGGACTGTGTTTCTACTAACCATGTTTCTAGTTTTGCATCTTCATCTCCACCATAATAACGTTTGGCTTCAAAGTTTAGCAATTCGCCATTTTCTGTAAAAGTAAATATCCCAGAAACTGTTTCGTTATTGTAGGTAAATGTTGCTTTTGCAGAATTTGAATCTATAAATTCCCAAGTGATATAATCATTTAGTGCTGCCGATGGAAACCAGCAAATTTCACTTAAATACCGAATCATGGAACCTGAATTGATTTTTTCATTTTCAGAAACATTAACTACAGGAAACAATCCTGCTAATTTTATAAGCATTTTACCTTTTCCGTTAACTAATTTATCACGACCAATCATAGTAATTACAGGCATAGCATCCACAGTTGTTGACCACACGAACGATGGATCGTTAGCATTAAAGAATTGTGTTGCTTTAAAAGGCATCCATTTACCATTAGGTTTGGTACGCATCATTCCGGTTTGTTTTAGTTTAATTGTTTCTGATACTTCTTTTCCGAGTGTTCCAGAATTAATTAACCAAAGTTGTATAATCTCTGGAAGATTTAAGAGGTCTGTCTTAGTTATAACCTCAGTATCAAAGTATCTATTTTCAGGTATAATATCTTCTGATTCTTTTTGAACCATGGTTTTAAACTGATGGTTTCCAAAAGCAGAGATTGCAACTAATACAATGATAACATTGGCTAGAGTTCCAAATTTAGCATCTTTCCATGTCAGAATAATTAAAATTTGGGATAAAAAGACCGCTTTAAAAGCGAGATAAAACCATTTTTTATGTCCTACAAACTGAGTTGCAGAAACAACAAATAGAATGAATGCCACTAACGATAATGACCCAATGGGTTTTGTAAATGCCTAATACTTGTTTTTCCATTGAAGTGGAAAAAAAGGCACTTACAAAACCCATTAAGTGTATCAGTCCATGAATACCTAATATGATGGTAAATACATATCTCATGGTTCTATATTAAAATGATTTAGTAACACCGAGTCCAAAGGATAAATAGTTTAAATCCACATTGATATTTTGATTTTGAATCACTTCCAAATCTCTGGATAACGAACGATATCTTATACTTGGACGTAAACTCCAGTTATCTCCAAGTACATAATCTAGTCCTGCTTCAATTTGCCATCCCAAACCATGGCCAGAATCGTCAATGAGGTCGCCATCGCCATTCTCTAACTCTAAGTGGTTGTAAATGGCACCTGCTCTTAACAAATAAGATAAGTCTTCGGAAGTCCCTAATGGATGGATGAACTGCAATCCGAACGTATATCCAGTTTCGTCATAATCCACATCAGAATCTTCAATGGAAAAGGTATTATAACCCCAACCTGCATACGCATGAAGATGTTCCATTAAGCGATAACCTACTGTAAGTTCAAAGCCAAAGCCAGTTTCTATATTTGATTCGCCAAGATCTTCGGTTGGAAAGCTGATTCCTGGTCTAAACTCTGCCGACCATTTGTTTTGTGAAAAAGTGATACTTGTGATTAATAAAAACACTATATATACTAAGTTAAATTTTGAATTTTTCATGACGATATATTTTAGTTAAAATATTTCTGGATTTATCGACATCCAAAGTACAATCCCACTATTATCTTACAATGATAATGATCAGTCTATATTGTTTTTTTCAATTATTTAAAACTTCTATAGAAGGTCTTTCACATTAGAAAAACTGTACATGATAAAAGCATAAAGAGCGCAATTAGTAGTTTAATAAAGATTTTCATGATTAATAGCATTCGGTTTATACAACTAAAATAAAACTTGTAGTCTCTTTGTAAAATGATCCTTATCAGTTTAGAAAATATTTTAATAAAAACAGGGATACTTTCTTTTGTAAAAAGCAAAACTGAATAAGCTCAGTTTATAAGCTTATTCAGTTTAAAAAGTCAACTTTTAAAAAAGACGTTTTTTTAAGCTTCAGCAGGCGCTTTACTTCTCTTATCGACTATCTTCTCAATCAAATCTGGTACTTTTTCAAAAGCAGCAGATAATCCGTGAGCTTTGCCAGTTTCAATAAAAGAAATTTCATCTTCTCTAGTTACTAAAAAGCCTAAAGGCTCTATACCTACGCCAGCTCCAGCGCCTATGCCTTCGCCTTTTTTGCCTTTAGATTCTAAACCTTCTCCTCCGCCAGATCCAAATCCCATACCTACCTTGATGACAGGGACGCATTTAAATTCTCCTAGTGGAAATTCTTTACCGATAACTGTTTCTGTATTGGCTTCAGCTTTCATAAAATCTGTGATTTTTCCTAATAATTCTTCTAAATGGAGTTCCATAATATTTAATTTTAATTGTTAATAAATGATTTAATAATACGTATCGGTTTATTTTCTATATAAAGCAATACGCTGTTTCTTCCTTGATAGTTAATGTATAAGCGGCTGTCTTTATAAAAATTCAGACAAGCAAATACTGGATATAATTTTGAGTTCAAAATGCAATCACCTGTATCAATATTTAAAAGAAACCTTTTTAATTTAAAAGATTTTAATACTCTTAAGACAGTTTGAAAATTAATTCTAGATTTACGTTTCTTGGTCTTCTGTTTTTCTATTTCAATAGTTTTATCAGACCTATCACTTTTTTTTAGCGGATAGTAATGAAAAGTAAAAAAAAGGATTTTCAGTTTTAGCATCAATATCTCCTTTTCATGAGGTTCGATACTCACTTTTGCTAAACCTTTCAATTGAATGTAATATTGATTTGTAACGGAATTAATGTACAAAACAATGGGCATCCACAATAAAGAAATTAGCATGAGAAAAACTAATATTAAAATAATACCTAAAAGCATTGTTTTCTTTTATATAAAGGAAAGAATAAATGTTGCTTAATAGAATGATATGCATCAGTTTAGCTTAAATTTTTGAAATTATTTTCAACGCTACTGGTATTGGTTTTAATTAAGAAAAATTTTTGCCAAATAAATCAGACCATTAACAAATAGTCTTCTAAAAATGACTAATATCACTTCAATAATATGCTATAAGATGTAATTTAGAGTCATAAAATATTCAATTATGAAATTTTCCATATTATCCATATTATCCATATTATCCATATTACTGTCAGCATTATTATTTACAAATTGTAATAATTCTGCAAAAAAGATAACAGAAGAAAATACTTTAAATGTTTCGACTTTGGAGTTAGATCAAGAAAACAAACAATCTAACTCAAAAGGTTATGAATTGATGAGTCAGAAATGTTTCATATGTCATTTGCAAAAACCAGATCCATCAAAAAGAGATCAAATGATAGCACCACCATTTTTAAGAGTACAAGAACATTACAAACCTGTATATCCAAACAAAAGCGATTTTGTAAAAGCTACCATCGCTTTTATTAATAACCCATCTGAAGAATCAACATTAATGCCTGGTGCTGTAAAAAAGTTTAACCTCATGCCAAAATTAATCTATGAAGAAAAAGAACTTCAACTCATTGCAGAAACACTTTACGATATGGATTTTGGTAAAGCACCAAAAATGAAAATGGCAATGATGAATGTTAATGGTTTGCAATTAAATAATGGTGAAAAATGGAAACTAAAACCTGAATCCATTAAGCAAATGGATGCCGTTATTAGGAAAGTAAATGATTTTGAATCGGATAACATTGTTGATTACAACCAATTAGGTAAAGCTATCTTTAACGACGCAAAAAAAATAATGCTAGACGATTCTTACACGGGAGAAAAATTTAATCAGATTCACCTTTTTTTCTATGGTATAGATGGTAATATGCACACCTTAATGGCAATACAATCCATAGATGATGCTAGAAATCAGTTATCAGAATTGAAAGTTAAACTTAATGAATTTGAAAACTATTTTGATTAAATTAAAATCTGAGTTCAACTTAAGATTATGAAACCAAATAATATTAGAATCAATGTAATGGCTGCATGTGGTGTCTATTCCGGAGCATGTCCATCATTTAATAAAACTTGTAAGGGTTGCATGATACTTGAGAAAGAGAACAAATGATTGAGTAGATTAAGACGAATAATAACTCTATTAGGACATTTAAGATTTAGGTATTTATGTCTGCGGAATAGTTCATTTTTTAATAATTGAATTCCTTTTAGCATAAATACCTTATTTCTTCAACTTTCTTATTGATGCTTCTTACCAATAATCTATAAACGAATAGTTTTATTTTATTTGGTCTATTTTTATATTTTGAACTGTTGTAGTAATCCATAGGCTCATCATAAATACCGTGATCTTCCGTCACAGCATCCATTTGAATAAATTTTTTATTATCAAAATCCAAATCTATATTTGAGCCATTTTTTGAACGGGCAACCGAATACCCTACTGTCCAACCTTTTTCTTCTAGTTTGTTCTTTGCGCCTTTATAAAATTGAGCATCATTGATATAAGAATCAATTTTTATCCATTTTCCTTTAACCTCAATTTCTATCCAACTATGCGATAACTCTTTTGGCATTAACCAAAATGCAAGACTAGTAAACAGTCCTTTTTGTATCTCTTTTTGAATTAGCGAAAAATGTATTCTCGCAGAAATTCCAACAGCTTTGCATAAGGCTAAAAATAGAGTTGTCTTTGTATTACATTGTCCATAACCATAATTGATAGTTTTCGATGCTTTTACAAAATCACCTTCTTTTGGAAATGCAAATTTTATATTGTCCCTTACATAATGAAAAATAGCATTTACCATGTCGTATAAAGACGAATGCCCTTGTATCAATTCGTTAGCTTTATTTTTCACTGTTGGATGATTAAAATCTGCCAAAATCATGTTTTTAGATTTCATTTTTCTTTTAAACCGAACCATATTTATTAATAATTGCCATTTGCCCAGCGTGATGGTTTGTATGCGAAATGATTCTACCAAAAGCTTCTGCTTTGGTTTTTGTACCAAACTCTTTGGTTTCAATGATGGTTTCCCAATCTGCATCGCTTTGTTTTTCAACAATAGATTTTAATGTTTCCAAAGAATGATTGACATATTCCTTTAATTTTTCAAGGTTTGTCCACTCACCTGTGTCTTTTTGAGCAATTACTGTTTTCGCGATTACTTTAACATCTCTCGCTCCAAACACATTCTTTGAGAAGAGCAATTCTACATCTCCAATATGTCGCATTAAAAAGCCTATGCTATTCTGAGACGGAAGTAAACGTTTTTTTAAATCGTCTTCTAAAAGGTTTTCCAGTTGATTAGAAAACCGTGTTCTAGCTTCTTGCCAAAGTTCTATAAGTAATTCTGTTTTTGTCTTCATTTGTTTTTAGTTTTCCATATGTAATTAAAATCATTTTTCTTTAACACCAAATATGCAGCAATAGACACTGTAATAGAAAATGGAAATGCAGAACCGACCAGTAAGGGCGCAATGGCCAACAAAAATATAATGACACCAATACAAGCCATTTTCACTAGCATTACTTTTAATATCATACCAACTGCAATTAAAAACTGACCTATTGCTATTAGTGAAATTAATAGAGCTACATTTTCACTAAACCAGCCATTAATAAAATCTCTGTAAAGTGGAATAGCCATTTTCCCATATTCTAAATACCCTTCTGGTGTTACTATTCCTGTATACATATTGACACCTGAAGCCAAGAAAAATATTATAGCAAATAAAATTCGTGCCGCCTTGGTATATTTCCAAGCGACAATGAGTACGATGATACTTACAATCTGAGAAATTGTATATGGAATTATATACTCACTAAGTTTTTCCATAATTATCTTTTTAAACTTTAATATGAGTTCATAAAATTTTTATCATTATCATATATCAAATCTATGAGTTGACTTTCAGTACCAATTTGCCCAATTTTTTTCCTGAAAACAGCCTTAGAAATGCATCATGAAAATTTTCTATACCTTCGACAGTGAATTCTTTAGACTTTAATTTCCCTTCCATCATCCATTGTCCCATTTGCATAGAAGCGGATGGGTAGTCCTTGGTGTAATCTATGACAACAAAGCCTTCCATTTTTGCTCGGCTAGCTAATAATAAGTAATAATTAGAAGGTCCCTCAGGTTTTTTATTATACTGTGAAATGGCGCCACAAATAACAATCCGCGCCTTCCTATTAATATGCGTAAGGGCTGTATTAAGTATATTCCCTCCTACATTATCATAATATATATCTATACCATTTGGGCATAGTTCATTTAAACGTTCTTTAATGTCCTCATTTTTATAATCAATGGCGCCATCAAAACCAAGTTCATTAACTATGTAATCACATTTTTCTTTGCCTCCCGCAACACCCACAACATGGCAGCCTTTTATTTTTGCTATTTGGCCCACCGTACTTCCAACCGCTCCAGCAGCTCCAGAAACTAACACAGTTTCTCCTTGTTTTGGCTGGCCAATTTTAAGCAATCCGAAATAAGCCGTAAATCCAGGCATTCCTAAAACACTAAGATAAGTTGGCAGAGGTGCCAAATTAGCATCAACATTATACATGCCCTCACCATCTGTTACCAGGTATTGTTGTACACTACTCAATCCTGTATAATAGTCACCTACTTTTATATTTGGGTTTTTAGAGGCAATGACTTTACCAATGATAGCCGCTCTCATGACATCTCCAATTTTTACGGGCGGAAGGTATGATTTGGCATCTCTTATCCAGCCACGCATGGCTGGATCCATAGATATATATTCCGTTTGAATCAAAGCCTCACCTTCCTCAATGATAGGCAAGGGTTTTTCTTCTAATTGCCAAATTGATGCGTCTGGTAATCCGTTTGGCCTTTTGGCCAATAATATCCGTTTATTCATAAGTTTGATTTTTAGTGATTAGACAAAAAAGTATGTGTCTTTTTATGCTTCAATAATGTGTTCTTTTTTCAAAATATTTTTAAACCTTGTAGCACTTAAATAATGGTCTTCTAATAATTTGCCATCGCGTAATAGATTAAAAACACCAAAACCTGATGGTGCCATTTTTGCTTCCTTTACAGTATTTATTTTAGATATTTTCAAATCTATGCCGTAATCCATTGCAACGTTTAAAATTGCTGCTACAGACTTTTCGCTCCAAGGACATTGGTCGGCATAACTTAAATGCCAACCTTTATATTTTTTTTGCTGACTATGCCAGTCGTGTAATCTCGGTTTAGTGGTATTATTGTTCCATGTCTTCTCTAGTAATTCAAACCGATCTTTTGTTTCAATCTGTTTGAATCCATTATTCTCAAAAAGGGTTTTATTGGCCAACCAACCACCTTGACTTGTCAAAACACATACACCATCCATACCTTGTGCTTTGGCTTCGGTTTCGGCATCTTCAATAAGCATGGAGCCATAGCCTTTGTTTCTTTCCTTTTTAGAGTATATGTAGGTGCAATGGATAAACATATAATTGTCCGCATCTATCGGTCGCCAGGCATATTTGGCTGGCACGTACTCAATAAACCCAAGCATTTTATCGGCATCATTTTTAAGAATTTTTATTTTTAAACCTTCTTTATGGCGCTTTTCAAACCACTCAAGTTTATCTTTAAATCCTTGTCTTTTTGTATCCTTTATACAGAAGAATGTTTCTTTAACTGCATTTTCAGGTGTTACTTCTACTAGTTTCATAGTTTCTCTTTTATGGCTTCTAATATTTTTGCGGTATGAATAATGGGAATGTCCCAAGTTTCTTTAATCTTACCATCAATAATACACCACACAACAATGGCGTCTATTTCCATGGGATTACCTTCTAAAAACATGGTATCTTTTACATGTGTAATGACTATTTCGTCTCCCAAAGTGGTTATGGATAAAGGATTTACTCTAAAAGAACCCTTGGTATGACCAGCTAATATTTTAAAAAAGTCCATCAAACCTGAGAGGCCAATATAATCTCCTTCTATGTCTGGCAATTCAGGATTATAATAATGCCAAACAAAATCTTTGTCTATGATTTCAGAGCTTGTTTCCAAATTGGTAAGGTCTAATCTATTTAAAATGTCAATATTCGGATGTTCTTTTTTCATGATGTTAATTTTTAACTAGTTGCTTTTTAGAGCGAAATACCTTTAAAGTGAGTGCACCATAGGTAATGGATAGAATAACTACTGAAATTAATATTCCAGCAAATGGAATAATTGTGAGTAAGCGCAATACGATAGCACATAATAATGCTATGAATGTAATACTCCAAAAGCCCCAATGCTTATTATTTCTATTCTTCAAATAATAAGCAACTAATAAAGCCGCAACTAAATGACCAAATAAATGGCTAAACATAAAAACTCCTGCTGCAAAAAGTCCTAAAGGAATTCCAATTATCATAAGAAAAGCAATGAGGATTGCCATTGGAATTCCTATTAAATAAATTAACCCAAAGCCAAAGCTTTTTAAAAGATTAGTTTCTAAACCTTCTACTGCAATTGAAAATGCATTTCTGAAGAGCGCATGTAAGACTAGAATAACTAAAAATGCAGAAAGTATGTAGAACACCCATAGTGCTAAGGAAGCAATGCCAAACGTTGTTAAAGATAATTGGGATTTTTCTTCACCAAGATCTTCATTGAATTGAGCTTCAGTATTGACTAGTGAGTTATTAAAATCTATTTCTCCATCGCTACTCCAATATTCAACAGTCTTATAAAATTTGGCATTAGATCCGATGATGAGATCTTCTCCTGTTATTTTTGAGGTTTCTTTTACAGTTCCATTAATTTTAACATCGGCGCCTTTAATTTCAAGTTTCCCTATGACTTCGCCATTAAAGTCAATATTTCCAGCAAAGCACTTTAGGTTTCCGTGTATAACAGCATTTTCAGTAATGATAACCTCTCCTCCAAAAACGACTAGGTCATCACCTATTTCTGAGTCAATAGTTACCTTTCCTACTGCTATACGTGCATCATCTGCTATATAATTATTGATAAATAATTCGCCTCCAGCTGCCGTTAAGTCTCCATTAATACTATCATTAATGATTAGTTTTCCTCCAGCTATGACTAAGTCTCCTTGTACTATAGCATCTACCTTAATGGTTTCTCCAGCACGATAAGTATCATCTTGCTGTGTTTTATCAATTACGATTTCACCTTCGTTCTCTGTTTGACCAAATGATACTATTGAACAGAGCATAAGGACTAAAGTTGTTATTGTTTTCATCAGTACTAGTTTTTTAATTAGGTATTAAAGCTATTAGCTTTTAGTGGTTTAAAAAATGATATTCATCAATTGTTAAACTCAAAACTAAGATTAAAATAGTATTTCAAAATGATATATATCATTGATTAAAAGATGTTTGAGTCCTTATTTTGTAAAATAAATCATTAGGAACTCATGAAAAAGTCAATTTTAATCGGCATGCTTGCCATTGCGACAATATTTAGTGCATCCGCACAAAATGAATTAGATACAATACAACCAAAATTTGAAATTAAAGTCATTACTAGTGTGGAGTCTATTGTACCACTAGGACTTGGTCGCTCACGTCTTATTTCTTCCAATAAAGATAGAGACTACAAAGAATTTACCTCAGAACAAACGGAAGATGATAATACACGAAATAAATCTAAACGAAAAAACATTCGTGTTAAGGATTTTGAAGAAACAAAGCTGTTAAACTTCTATAATATTGGTGGTATCCGTTTTCAAAATATTGCGGCAAACGATGCTGTAATTTCGTCTAAGTTAACAGATATGTTAGCTGAAGGTTGGGACTTAATATTTGTTACCAGTGCGGTAGAAAGCGATGCTGGTGAAAAGGATGGACAAGGCATATTTATTACGCGCTATATTTTTAAAAGACAATTATAAATGCTTAAACAATGAAGTTTAGGCTGTAAATTTTTCAATTATGAAAAAATTAATACTTAAAACAGTCATAATCGCCATGTTCACAACAGTGGCTTTTAGTCAAGAATTTGCTCAAACAAATCAAGAGCTCAGCAAAAAAACTTCTTTTAAATCTCAAACCGAAAAGCAAAGTGTGGATCGGCCAAATACCATAGGAAGTACCTTGTGGGTTCTGGCAAATGCTTTTGACGACCCTGACCATTTTTACAAGTTAAGTTATGGATACCAAATCACAGAAAAAGAAAACCTTATAGTAGACCTGTCTACTTGGACCTATAATGAGCCTTTAGGAGAATATGGGTCTGCGGATGAATTCTATCCAGGAGATGTAAAAGCATTTGGTATTGGATTTGGGTATCAACGATTCCTCTGGAAGAAATCATTTGCAACGTTACATGCGACCAACTTTCTTCAGAAATTCCGTGATAAAGAAGGTGAGAAAATCCAAAGTGGTTATCAGTTGTACCTTCAACTTATCGTAGGCTACCGTTTTGAATTCTTTAATAAACGTTGGTATTTAGAACCTGCGTATTCCTTTAGATATTGGCCTGTTAACACCAATTTTCCTGAATCTTTTGATTCCATTGAAAGAGGAAAAAATAACTATATAATAGAACCTAGCCTAAATTTTGGTTTTAGGTTTTGACTTAGAACTAGTTGTCACATTAATTATTTCCAGTAGAAAAGAAATTTAAATATAAAGCCATGAATACTTCTATAAAAGATAAAAACGATGCCAAAGATGTATTTAAGCAATGTGGCACATGTTCCAGAACTTTTGCTCATATACTAAACCGCGAATTTGAGCATCCAAAGGAATACGAAGAACGCGCCTTAAATCCACTAGCAGGCGGCATTATGAACCAAGGTCATCAATGCGGCATGCTCTGGGGCGCAGCCTTAGCTATTGGTGCGGAATCCTATAGAAAGCATAAAGATCCTGATAAAGCTATAGCAATTGCAGTTACAGCAACACAAAAAATAATAGACTCTTTCGTAAAACAATCTGGTGCAACAGATTGTAAGGACATTATTGGTTATGATCTAACCAGCATAATCGGTATGACAAAATTCATGTTAAAAATTACACTTCAAGGCATGAAAAACAGCCATTGCTTTAATCTGGCAGAAGAATGGGCACCTAAAGCGGTTGAGGTTGCTACCGAAAGTTTATCAGAAAATATTAAAACGAAACAGAAGCCCATGAGCTGTGCATCAGAAGTAATTAAACAAATTGGAGGCAGTGATGAAGAAGCTGTTATGGTGGCTGGTTATGCAGGCGGTCTTGGATTAAGCGGTAATGCTTGTGGTGCGCTAAGTGCTGCTATTTGGAAACGGATGTTAGACTGGTGCCAGGAACATCCTGGTAAGAATCCGCCATTTTTCAATAATAAAAGGGCTAAAAAAATACTAAAGGCTTTCAATGAGGCAACTGATAATAAGATGTTGTGTAGCGACATTTGTGGACGAAAATTCGAGAGTTTAGAAGACCACACAGAATACCTAAAGCAAGGTGGCTGCAAAGCACTTATGAATTCATTGACCAGCGTAGCTATCTAAATTCGAAAAACAGTTATACAAATGCTGCACTTGATTGTAACTCATTAATCATTTTAATTATCGGTTCAATACTGGATTTATCCATATAGTCAAAACCTTCCCGTTCTTCTTTACTTACAACTGGGTCAGGATTTCTCATTGCAGCAATTTTTAACATTATCCTGTCAAACCAAGTCAATTCTTTTGGTATCTGCCTTCCTCGTAGTGCAACATGCTTCATTTTTGATATCATATTTTTGGGTAGGTTGCTATTGGCAATCCATCCGTTGAGCTTATCGCCTCCTGGTGCACCAGATACTGTAAAAAATATGATAGGTTTGTTTTTTATAATTGGCCAATTGGCTTTTATCCATTTTCTATTTAAGAGCTTATAGTAGATTATTGGCGCACCAAGAACCAGAAAGTCATACTTTGATGGATTAGTCTTTGCTTGTTTTATATCAAATACAGGTAAACCTGTTGCCTCGCCAATCCAATTGGCATATTCTGCTGTGCTACCATATTTACTTGCATAAAAAATTGCTCCATTCATTATCAATCATTTTAGATTATTTAAAACCATTTTAGTTAGCACGCTTTGATGAAGGAAAATAAATAGCAGTTTAAGTATCAATGACATTGATAACTAAATTTATCAAGTTTTTTAATCGCAATTACATACTATTAAGATTTAAAATGGGTTCAAGTCTTTTTGTAATTTGATTTATATAAGTACTTGTATTTTCTAATATTGATTCCCCAGTAATGGCATCAACACCTCCCATCTTAAAATTACCATTTTCAGATGTTGTTAAAACTATGATATTACCCTTTATATCTTTTGTTCTATTGATAAATAATTCAACATCTTTAGGTGGCTGAAAATTTTCCCAAGTATGTAAAAGAACAATTGCAGAATACTCTACTGCGTCAATATCAGCCAAGGATATTATATCTATAATTTTTATAAAAACAGAATCCTTTTCGTAATAATTTACAATACCTTTTGTAATTTCATTTTTAAATTCACTTCCTTGAGTAGCAATTAGCAGTTTATGATTTAAGTCTGGTGAGTTTACCTCAAACTCTTGAGCAACTTCCATAGAAAACTCATATTTGTACCAAATAGCGAAGATCAGAACCATAGCTCCAAGTGCTATAAAAAATATGGCAATTTTGCGTTTCGTAGTCATCATTATATAATTTTAATTTAGAAACTTATGATTTTTATTGCTCGCACGGTTGTCTTTATAAATGGTTTACGATGCCAATTAAAAGTTTTGTGATTCCATTTTTTGGGATGGAATTTTGGACAACATTCATTGGTCTGTTGTTTTTGGGTCTGCTTTTCTTGTATGTATTTCATGATTTTTTTCTTGGTTTCGTTTTTCGAAAACATCGATTAGAGCACCTATTAAAACACCAATTGAGAGTCCAGCAAAGCCACCAGCTGAAAAACCCAAATTTAAATCTTTACCTAAAATTGAGCAGATTACCATACCTACTGCAATACCCAAAGGAATACCAATTGCAATAGTCAACGGCATTTTGCTTTGCCTATTTTTACCTATTTTAAAATAATCTTTAAACCTCATTTTGTAAGGTATTATCCTACAATGTATTTCTCATTGCAATCATTTCATTTTATAAGTATCTTTAATGCAAACGAAGCATTTTCGTGTATTTAAAAATGCTTCGTTTTCATTCATTTTATTTTCAATTTGTTACTTATTAAATAAGTACGGGTTATCTTTCTTGTTTTTACTTAAAATTACCTAGGTCATCAACTTTAACCTTAATTCGCTTCTTTCCATTTTCAAGAGTAACTTTATAAAGCTTGGTTACTTTTTTTCCCGAATCGTGATAATTTACCTGGTAAATATTCTTTGTAATGGACCAATTAGGAAATCTCTTAACGATTGCTTTTGATACTGGTGTTGGTAGACGGATATCTTGATACCTTTCTATTGTTCTAAGTAAGTTGCCATCTTTATCATAGGATGCCAGTATTTTCCCCTGCGGAATAACAAAATATACATCGTAATAATCATATTCATCTGAATAGATATCTAACTCCTCCACATTAAAGTCGCTCGCTTTAAATTGTAGTTGCTCTACTGGTATTGCTACACCTTCAGAGCCTACGGAGCTCAAATATTTATAGTTATGTACGATAACTATTTCTGGCAGTTTAACAGGGTCTTGCGCATGAATCTGTGTGGTAAGTCCTATAAGGATTAAACCGAGTATTAAATTTTTCATAATTAAATAATTTTAAAGTTTCTATACGTCAAATCTAGGGCTACAGATATGATTATAAAATGATAATTATCAGTCTTATTGTTTATCTTAAATAATAGATTACCAATCTAATAGAGCAAATTATATTTTGTATAAAAGATATTAACTTGAGAGACAATAAAATTAATTTGCCCTATTAAAAATGTATTTAGTTGTTACAAATACATATTAAAAAACCAAAGGATTAGCATCGTATTTCTTTAAAACAGAAAGCAAATCCGTTAACGGAAGCTCAATAGAATACGTGCCTGTATAAGATGGACAAATAACACAATCATCAAAATAAAATTCTACAAATGAATCATTAAGTACAAAGTTGTTTTTACTAGTAAAGAAATCGTCTGAAGATACTTCCCAACAATCATAATACATATCGCCTTTGCCAATTTTTTCATTTATAGTTTCGTTTATGATTCCCACTAATTCTTCTTCAGATCCTTGTATAAAAAAGTCTTCGTAAGCCATAAAAACGCCTCTGTCTAAATCGAAATTAAAACAGTCGAAAGCATAACTAGGATGCATCGCTCCATTGTAAAAATTCTCTTTATAAAACAATACACTTACAAGCCGATCATTAACATTATAGATTTTGTAATCTATCAATCGTTCTTCTCGAAAGGTTTTGGCTTCAATGCTATCACACAATAATTTACTTTCTAAAATATCTGACTCAGTTTTGGTGATATTAACGTAATAGTCGCTAATAAACTCATTAAAATTTCTATTTGCTGGTTTATAAGATTCATTGAGCAAAGGGTATTTAAAATTGATGTTGTAGTCTTTCTTTTCGACTAGATAATGTTTATCAATAATCAATTCTTCAAGCGCTTCACTTTCGTCTTTCTTTTCAATGAACTGTTTTTGTTTTTGCTCAATTTTTATTGACTTATCGATAGATTTAATATCTAAATCTTCTGTTTTAGTGTGATCCTTAACAACAGGATTAAATATCTCATTATCTTTTTTGTCAATGATTTTATCATTTTTACAACTGATGAGTATTAAGATGAGAGCAATTAGGGATAAATGTTTCATAATCAAATATTTTAAAATTAGTTACGTCTCATTTTACCAGTAATCTCATCGATTTTAATTTGAAAAACAACTGGTAAATCGTCTTTATAGATTTTACTTGAAAATTCACTTATGAAATCCAACTTTCTATGTTCTTTATCAATGATTAAATCTTTTACACCCAAAGAAAAAATGTGTAATTGTGCTTTGGCATCGCTTCCTGAGAGCTCTTTAAAAGTGCCTTGAGCAAGAACTGAATTCCATGAGTTAACGGAATGAACTTCTGAAACTCCTAGAGATACGTTTTCGTTTTTGCGCATGGCTCTAATTTTATGACCTTCGGCTGAATATCCAATAATCACATTATTCTCAGTATCAAAAAAATAAGTTATTGGCACTACATATGGTCTGGCTCTGTAGATATACGATAGATTTCCAACGTAATTTGATGCCAAAATTTTTTTGCTTTCTTTTTGATTTAAGTTTCTAATCATGGTATTGGATTTTTGGTGTTTCAGCTAAATTATTCAGAATGAAATTTGTAATCTATGATATTGGTCAGTTCCCGTAGGCTAAGAATGAGTTGATTCTTTTTTCAAACGTCTTTTATCCTGTAATGCCCAATAAATGCCCTTTACATCTGAAGCCCAATTATCATACATAAAAATAAGCGTGATTTCCTCAAAGGTTTCTAATAACCCTATACCAATCATGATATAAAATAGTGTGAAATTAGGTGTGAAAAATAATGACCATAGTATAAACGCGCTCTGCATTACAGCAGATAGCTTTGCCAAATACGTATGAAAAGCTGTTGCTTTTCCATATTTAAAATAGGCGATAATCATTTGTAAAATGTATGGAACAAAAGCTATAAGAATTAAAATATAATTAGTTTTGATAAAATCGGTTTCAAAATAAAACAGACCTATCAAGCCAACAATTAAGGTGATTTGGTCGCCAAACGAATCTAATTGTGAACCTCGTGGACTGGTAATTTTTAATTTTCTAGCTAAATAGCCATCAATAGCATCCGTAAAATAACTTACAAGTAAAAACCATGTAAAAATCAAACGTTGGTCAAACCAAATAAGTGCACATAGAAATGGTGCTGCAAAAATGCGATAAAATGAAAACCAATCTGCAATATTGAAGTTTTTGAAAGTGAGCATTATTATTTCGCTTTCGGTAAAACTATCACAATACTGTTGTTTCTAAAATGAGCAATATCAGTTCTGTAATTTAAAAAACTAGAATTAATTCATTTTATAACGTAATAATCGCAAAGCATTCAATACAACAACAATAGTTGAACCTTCATGAAAAGCCACAGCTATACCTATATTTGTTAACCCTAACATGGTAACAGGAACCAACAGCACTACAACACTAAGACTTATAAATATATTTTGTTTGATGATACGCTTGGATTCTCGACTTAGACCAATAACAAAAGGTAAGTTTTCAAATTTGTCAGACATTAAAGCCACGTCTGCGGTTTCTAAAGCCACATCGCTTCCTGCTGCTCCCATCGCTACGCTTACTGTACTTAATGCCATTGCAGGTGCATCATTAACGCCATCTCCAACCATTGCTATTTTCTTATCTCGTTTGATTAGTGCTCTAATGGCCGAAACTTTATCTTCTGGCAATAAATTCCCTTTGACTTCTGTAAGTCCAATTTGTTTAGCAATGGCATTCCCAACATTTTGATGGTCGCCTGTGAGCATAATCATGCGTTTAATACCAATTTCTTTTAATCGCTTTAGTGTTGAAGCAGTTGTTTTTCGAGGTAAATCCATGACGCTAATAAGTCCGACAATTTCATTTTTAAAAGCCACTAACATCACGGTATGTCCGTTTTGCAGCAACAGGTGCATTTTAGAGCTAATAATTTCATCTACCTTAATGCTAGAATCTTCCATGAGTTTTACATTTCCGATGAAAACAGAATGACCATCATAATCTGCTTGAATGCCTTTACCCTGAATAGCATTAATGTTTGCCACTTTATTCTGAAATTTAATACTGTACTTTATCTTTAAATCATTGGCGATTGCTTTTGCCAGTGGATGATTACTCAGACTTTCAACTTCTAATACTAACTCAGCTAACGCTTTCTCATTCAAATCTTTTAACGGTATCAAATTTGTAAGTTTTGGCTTACCTTCAGTCAATGTGCCTGTTTTATCGAATGCAATTGTTGTGATTTCTCCTAAATCTTCTAAAGCTTTACCGCCTTTAATAAGCACACCTGTTTGGGCTGCTCTTGCAATTCCGCTTAAAACAGCACTTGGCGTAGAAATTGCTAACGCGCAAGGACTAGCTGCTACTAGTACGGTTATGGCTCTGTATAAACTCGTATCAAAACTTTCATCTAAAACTAAAAATGCAAAACATAACAGAAATACAACTATAATGACAATTGGTACATACCATTTTTCAAACTTTTTGGTAAGTCGCTGCGTTGGCGATTTTTGAGCCTCAACTTCACTTACCATTTTAATTAATCGAGAAACTGTAGAATCTTCACTTAATTTAAGTACTAATACCTCAAGGCTGTTATCTCCATTAATCGTGCCTGCAAATACAATATGGGTTTTTTTTATTTGTTTAAAGTCTGGTAAATTGTCTGTAGACTTTATAAACGTTTTATCTATTGGGATACTTTCTCCTGTAATTGGTGCCTGATTGACACTGCTGCTACCACTAATTATGACACCATCTGCTGCTATTTTTGTATTTGATTTTATAACAATAATATCGTTTATTTTAAGATTTTCGATTGGTATCTCCTCCAATTTTCCATTCCTTTTAACAAGCGCTGTTTTTGGTGATAGATTGCCCAAAGCTTGAATTGATTTTTTAGCCTTGTTAATGGCATAATGCTCTAAAGCGTGTCCTAAACTAAATAGGAACAAAAGCAATGCACCTTCTGCCCAACTGCCAATGTAGGCTGCACCAACTGCAGCAGCAATCATTAAAAAATCAATATCAAATTCTCCTTTAGAGATTTTTTTATATGCTTCAATAGATATAAAGAAGCCGCCAAAAAAATAGGAAATAATGTAGCTTAACAAAGATATCCAATCTGCTAAACCCGTTAATTTTTCAATTAAAAAACCTATAAATAGAAAAAAACCACAGAGGATTGCAAAGTAGAGTTCTGTTTTTTTACCTAGAATTTGATGATGTACGTACGTTTCTTGTTCTTTATTTACCATTAATAATAATCTATTCTTAATTCAAAATTAACAATACTTAAAAGAACTGAACTGATAATTATCATTGCAATAGCATTGCTGTTCGACTAATTTTATAAAATAAAAATTCAGAAATTATGAAACCACCTATTTTCATTTTAGCAATTATTTTAATGACGGGTTGCTACTCAGCTAAAGTAAGTGATAGTTGGGTTAGTGAAACTCATAAAAATTATAAGCCTCAAAAAGTATTGATTATTGGTCTTACGGATAACATTACAGGAAGACGCTTATTTGAAAATCAATTGAAAACCGAATTACAAAACAGAGGTATAGAAGCTGTTCAAAGTCATACCGTTTTTAAACCCACATTTACAAATGTGAAACAAACTGAAAGAGAAATTGAAAATGAAATCAAAAAACTATCTAATGAGGGTTTTGATGCTGTATTGATTTCTGCTGTCAAAGGTGTAGATGAGAAAGTCAATTATAGTGGCGATAATTTTAGGGTGCATTACTATTGGCGACGTTTTGGACCATATTATTATAGATTTCAAAACATTTATCATACCGAAGGCTATTATTCTAGGTATAAAGTTTACCATATTGAAGCGTCGCTATTTAACTTATTAGAAAATAACGATAAGTCATTGGTTTGGGTTGCTTCTTATGATATTGTGGACCCAAGAGAGATCAACTCAACAGTTTCAAACTATGTGTCTGCCATTGTGAAGTCGTTGGAAGCTTCTCAAATTATTGATAAGCAATAGCTGAGCTGTTTATTCTTTCTTTTCTTGATTTATTTCAACTTTCAATTCTGGAATCTTAATCAGTTCTAGTGTTGTAGAGGCTAGAATAATTTTACCGTTTGTTTTTTCAATTTCCTTACGGATTTTATCTTGTAGCATATGTCTTGTCAATCGTCTTTTTTTGTAATCTACAATATATCTCAGGTTAAACTGAATCCAATTATCGGTTAGTGTTGTCTCCAATGTTGGCTCAACTTCAGCATCTTCTATATAGTATTTATTGACCACATCAGCCCATTGTGCTTTAGACGCTCTTGTATATTCCGAAAGTGTTTCTTGAGCAACTGTGACTACGATGTTTTTCGCCAATTCTATATCAGAACCATAGCGAATGGGTAAGTTAAATTGGTCCCATATAAATGGAAAATCTTGAGAATAATTATAAACAGGACCTTTAAATACAAATGCATTGCTCAACTTTACAATCCTACCGCTATAGTTATCACTTTCTACCCATTGACCGATTTCCATCATAGTCGTGTAAATACTATCCACGTCTATCACATCGCCTTTAATTCCATTAATTTCTATACGGTCACCTGGTGCGTATACCTTAACCACGAAAATATAGAATGAGCCTGCAATACTCAAGATTAACTCTTGCAAGGTAAATGCAATGCCAGCAGAAAAAAGACCAATAGCCAAAGTAAAATCCTTAATGCTACCTGTAAAATATAAAACTGAAATAATACCAATGGCTATGTAGCCAAGTATCTCAATACCTTTTTGGGACTTATATCGAATTGTAGTATTTTCAATACGCTTCTTAATAAATTTTCTAAACACTTGAATACATAAAAGAATGAAAACGACTATTAATATATATCTAATAATGTTATAAATAAGCGGAAAGTCCTCAATCCATTTTTTTATGTTTTCCATAGTTTCCTTTAATTAATTCATAAATCTTCGTAACGTCTTAGTTTGTTATTTAATGTAGTAATTTCATTTTGTAACGCGTTGACACGTTTTAGTAAATTATCAACAACGTCCAAGCCTTCAAAATTTATTTCCAAGTCAAAATGCAAGCGTATTAATCGTTCCAAATCATTAATTTGAGTTTTTTTTATATAGTTTGTGTTTTCTATAATTGTAATTTCAATTAATTCATAATCCTTTAATTCTTCTATAAAAGACAATGGAATTTCATAGTGCGAACAAAATCGCTGAATGGCTATTAAGTCTTTTGTGTCCATAATTACCTTTGTTTTTGAAGTTCTCTAATAAGTTCCTTTTCTTTTGTTGACAGATTGGTTGGGATTTTCACATTATAGGTGATAAATAAATCACCAAATTGCCCTTCCTTTTTATATTTAGGAAAGCCTTTACCTTTTAATTTTACTTTAGAGCTATTTTGGGTTTCTGGTTTAATTATTAGTTTCACTTTTCCTGTAAATGTATCTATGGTTAGTTCTCCACCAAGTAAGGCCTTATATAAATCTAAATCGACATCAGTATATAAATGATTACCATCGCGCTTGAATTTTGAATTATTTATAATCGAAAACTGAATGAGCAAATCACCATTTGGTCCACCATTGACGCCTTTACCACCATGACCTTTTATTTTAATAATTTGTCCGTTTTCTAAACCTGCAGGAATGGTGATTCTAATATTTTTATTATTTACTGTAAGTGTTCTTTTGTGGGATGTATAAACATCTATTAAATTGAGCTGCAATTCGGCATTGAAGTCATGACCTTTAAATTTAGCTGATTGTTGTCTAGAAGAACCACCACCACCAAACATGCTTCCAAAGATGTCTGAAAAGTCTTGGTCTGTATAGTTGTGGCTTGCACCTTGATATCGTTTTTGGTATTCTTGCTGCTGTTTGGCGTTTTCGTAGGCTTCTGCATTTTGCCAATGTTCTCCGTATTCATCATACTTTTTGCGATTTTCAGGATTGCTCAATACTTCATTGGCCTCATTTATTTCTTTAAAGCGTTTTTCAGCTTCTTTATCATTTGGGTTTAAATCTGGATGGTATTTGCGCGCCAATTTCCGATAGGCTTTTTTGACGTCATTATCTGTTGCATTTTTTGAAATGCTTAGTATTTTATAATAATCCACAAATGCCATTTTATAAAGATTTAGTTAGCAATATAATTTTAACACTAAGATTATAAAATGATATTAATCATCCCCAAGATTAACATATACTAAATTAGAATCTCGCCATCTCCCATTTGAATAATTCTATCCGTTTTATTTGCAAAATCGGCATCATGCGTTACTACTAAAAGGGATAATCCCTGTTCTTCACTTAACTGTTTAAAAATATTAAATACATTTTCTGCATTATGGCTGTCCAAATTTCCAGTTGGCTCATCTCCCATAATTATAGCCGGATTATTTATGAGTGCACGAGCAATAGCAACACGCTGTTTTTCGCCTCCAGATATTTGCGATGCTTTTTTATTGGCTAAATGTTCAATATTGAGAATTTTAAGTTTTTGCATAGCATTTTCCTGAATCTCCTGAAGCGATTTTTCAGCCAATTTTTTTGCTGGAAGCATGACGTTTTCTAAAACTGAAAACTCTGAAAGTAAATAATGAAACTGAAATACAAAACCAATATGTTTATTGCGTAAATAAGATAAATGCGTACTGCCTTGTCCTGTTATAAGTTGATTATTGAGATATAGCTCGCCTTCATAATCTGTATCCATTGTAGAGAGAATGTAAAGCAAAGTCGATTTTCCACAACCCGATTTTCCCATTATGGATACAAATTCCCCTTTTTTAATTTGAAAACTAATATCCTTCAACACATGAAACTTCACAGGTTTTTTAAAATATTTATTAATCTGTCTAGCTTCTAAAACAACACTCATATTACTGCCCTCTTATAATTTTTACTGGATCTATTTTTTTGGCTTTCTTGGATGGCAAATAGCCTGCAAGAAACGTTGAAACCATCGCAAACGAAAACCCAATAATAAAGTACAGCGGATCCATATTTATAGGATATGTTTCTACCGTTGGTAACGCTTCCGTTTTAAACGGAATTGTATTGATTAAGCTTGTTAGCCCAAAACCCACTATTAAACCTAAAATACCACCAACAAATCCAATAATCATGGCTTGACTCATAAAAATAAGCTGTACGTCCTTACCAGAAAATCCTGTAGCTTTAAGAATAGCAATATCATTCATCTTCTCGTAAATAAGCATATTCAAGATGTTATAGATACCAAATCCTGCAACTATAAGAAGTGTTATAGATACTGCATAGGTAATGAGGTTTCTAATGGTTGTTCCTGTTTCAAACTGTGCGTTTGCAGTCTTTATATCAATGGCTTTAAGCTTAAATTGTTGTTCTATTTTTTTAGCAAGTGGTATGGCTTTTTCCATATTTACTAACTTGACATTAATATCTGTGATGTAATTATTGGCTTCTCCTAAAATACGCTGTACCGTTTTAATGTTGGCAAAACTTTGAATGGCATCTAAATCTGCTACACCACTTTGATAAAAACCTACAATTTTTAATGGGAAAATGTCACCATTTATTGGGCTTACCTGAATGCGATCTCCAAGTTTTAAAGCCATTTTTTTTGCAATACCAATACCCAATAAAATACCATTGTCTGTGTTATGCAACGCTTTTGCAGAACCCTCTACAATGTAATCTCCCATATTAAAATATTTTGCTTCGTTAATGGGGTTAATACCTGTAAGATTACCACCTATCTCTATCGATCCAGCGATATAGAAAATTTGTGTTTTTACCTGCGGAAGTGCGCCTCGCACATTAGCATCGTTTTCTAAGTAATTGATAATAGGTAAGGCATTATGTATTTTCTTCTGGCTTAATTTTGGTTTTATGGAATGAATAACATTAAAACTATTATTAATATCATCATATAATGAAACAGGTTGGTTTTTGGCAGGTTCAATTTCGTTATAAATATGAATGTGTGGTGTTTGGTTCAAAATTAAATCGTCTAACATGGTATTTAAACCTGTCATAAAACAGACTAAAGTAATGTAAGAACCAATACCAAAGGTAACACCCAATGCAGCAATGGATGTTTGCTTTATCTTAGTGAGCAAATGCGTTTTTGCTATACCTAATATGATGCTCCAATTTATCATTTTTCTGGTTTATAGATATAGGTATCTTTGTTAATACTGGAAAGGATTTCAATTGCATCCATATTTTGCGCACCTGTCTTTACGGTTACGATTCCTTCATCAGTTTTCACTTTGTCATTATCTATCAAAAAGGCTTTAGGAATGGTTAATACGGTTTCTTTTTTGGCTATTATAATATTAGCCTCGCCAGAAAGTCCTGGGAACAATACTTTAGGTGGGTTTACAAAAATAGCTTCTACAGTAAAAGTCTGGTTACGTTCATCTTTTTTTGGATAAATTTTAGATATTTGCGCTTTAAAAATAGTATCTGCATAAGCCTCTAAATCAATTAAAACTTCTTGTGTCTTGTGGATTCTAACAATATCCACTTCATCAACTAAAAGCTTTATCACAAAACGATTTGCGCTTCCAATAGCTGCTATAGGCTCCATGCTTGTTATAATCTCGCCTGGCTCTTTAAATAGCGCATAAACTTTACCATCCATTTTACTAATTACCGTAAAATCTTTGGTTGTGATAGAAGCCGTATTAAAATTGTTTTGTGCTTGTTTTACTCTTGTTTTTAGTTCATTTTTGGTTCTGTTGTATTTATTCTTTAGAAGTTTTAATTGATTTGAAGCCAATTTATAATTGAGCTTTTTAGTTTCATATTGTAATTTAGAACCTATACGCTGTTCCCAAAGGTTTTTTTGCCTGTAATAATTAACGGAATCATTCCTTAGCGAAAGTGTAGCTGCATCAATCTCATCTGTTATACTAATTAAAATCGCAGCACTACCGTTATAATTTTCTTTAGCGAGATCTAAAGTAAATTTGGCATTTTGGCTATTTAATTTTTGCGAATTATTAACGATTTGAAATAAGAATTTGTTTTTAGTTACCAAATCTCCTTCTTCTACTAAAACTTCGTCTAAAATTCCAGAAACAGCAGCATAAACTTGATATAGACTATCTGGTTGAATTGTCGCTGAAGCATAAACAGATTCGGTTAAAGATTGTTCTGTTGGTAAAATACGTTCCTGATTGCTGGAACAGGATAACGAGATTAAAACTAGACTGATGTACGGTAATGTTTTCATTTCTAATACACTAATTTTGATTGTAATAAAATGTATTCATTTAAGTTAATCGCATCTATAGCACCAATTAGTCTGCCCTCATTTTCTACTGGGATAATAGCTTGTTTCTTACTATAAATAAGATGATATATTGATTTAAGAGCGTCGGTGTTTTTAACGGTTTTAAACGTTGTATCCATCACATCTTGAACAAAAACGTTTTTATTAGAATTTTCTATTATTGCACTATGAATCAAAATGCCTTTAACCATTCCATCTTCTACTATAATAAAATTAATTTCTGTGCCAGAAATTATTTTATTGACGACAAGGTCTATGGAATCTTTAGGACTAAAAGTTGTTATATCAAGTAGCATAGCTTCTTCAACAGTATGACCTTTTAGCGCTGCCAATTGCTGCACCATTTGGTTTTCTCCATAAGCTCCTAAAAAAATAAATAAGGCTATAAAAATTAAAAACGGATTGTAAAGCAAGCCTACCAATAAAAACACAACTGCTATAAATTGCCCAATACTAGCAGCTATTTGTGTGGCTTTAGCGCGATCTATTTTTAACGCCAATAAAGCTCTTAATAATCGTCCACCATCCATGGGAAATGCAGGTATCATATTAAAAAGTGCTAAACCAACGTTGACAATAAATAAAAAAAATAGAAAATTCTGGAAAGAGAAACTTGCGAAAATGCCATAAGCATCAGTGACACTTTGATTAAACAACTCCTGAACAGGAATTAGTAAATAAAGCAAAATTGCGATAGCAACATTAACCAAGGGTCCTGCAATAACGATAAGAAGCTCTTGTTTTGGTGACTCTGGAATTTTATCAAAACTAGCCATCCCACCAATTGGCAAAAGTGTTATTTTTTCTGTTTTGACTCCAAAACGTTTGGCAGTTAAGGCATGACCTAATTCATGCAATACAACGCACAGAAAAACTGCCAATACAAAAGCAATATTAAACAGAATACTTTCCGTATTGCCACCGCGTTTTAATCCATCAAAAACAATCCAAGCGATTAGCAAAAAAAAAGTCCAGTGCATTTTTATATTGATTCCATAAATACTGCCTAAGTTTAAGTTTGCTCTCATTCTACTAGTCGTTTATTCTAATAAGTGTCCATTTTGTATGCTTTCCCTTAAAGGCATATAGGGTTTTGGAAATTTGTTTTGCTGTGATTTGAGGTGGTTCTTTCAAAAAATCTTTATCTAAAACCACATTGACTCCTTTTGGATTCAAGTAATCTTTAGCTTCGCCATTTTTGTCTATCACGACTTCATGATATTTATAGTAAACGACATTTTTCTCCAAAGCTTCGTTTTTTGCCACAACATCTTTAATTAATTTTAACGCCAATGCCCTCTCTTCATTAAAATTAGCTGCGTTTAAAAATTGAGGTGCAATGACTGTTTTTCCAGATGTATCTATGTAGCCAAAATAGGATATATCATCTTTTTGTTCTTCAATCAAACAACGATCTTCAGAAAAAATGGGATAATTTATGTCTCCAACTGATGTTACCACTAAATCGTCTCGAAAGTCGATGATAATTTCTCCTATGGTATTTATAAATGCCCATTGACCCTCTTTTTTAATGGCTGCCAAGTCTTCGTGGAATGGCGAAATATAATCGAGGTTTTCAATTTCTTGTGAGCTTCCTGAAATGGGAATGATAAGTATGGCGAGGAATAAAATAAGTGCTTTTTTCATGACGTTTTAATTTTGTGTGTGTCCTTAAAATTAGTGTTGAAAAGGTTCTCACAAAATGATATTCGTCATCTAAAATAAACTATAAGTGAAGCTATTAAATATGCCTATAACGTATTTAAAGCAATCTCAACCATTGTATTGAAGGTGGTTTCTCTATCATCTGCTGAAGTGCGTTCTTTGGTTACCAAAGAATCTGATACGGTCAGAATGGACAGTGCTTTAACATTAAATTTTGCAGCAATAGTATATAATCCTGCGGTTTCCATTTCTACACACAACACACCAAAATCTGCCCAAATTTTGTAACTGTCGTAATCGTCTTCATAAAATTCGTCAGCAGATAACACATTACCTGCTTTAATTGGTATGCTGTTTTCTTTGGCATAGAGTGCTGCTTTCATAAACAATTCAAAATTGGCGGTTGGCGAATAATCGGCATTTATAAAGCGTGAATTATTGATGCCTGAGGTTGATGATGCTGCCATAGCAATTACAATATCCCTAATCTTAACATCTTTTTGGTAGGATCCAGTTGAGCCTACTCTAATTAAATTTTTTACACCATAATCGTTAATGAGTTCATGACAATAGATGAGTGCAGAAGGAATGCCCATACCTGTACCCTGGACCGAAACACGTTTGCCATTATAAGTACCTGTATAGCCCAACATACCGCGTACATCGTTATAGCATTTATAATTTTCTAAAAACGTTTCGGCTATCCATTTGGCACGCATTGGGTCTCCTGGAAGTAATACGGTTTCGGCAATCTCTCCTTTTTTTGCTTCGATGTGTGTACTCATAATTTTAGATTAATTTTGAATTGATAACATTTATAATCTCACTTTTTTGAAGCACTCCTGATTGTCGCCAAACCTGTTTTCCGTTTTTAAAAAGTACCATGGTTGGAACGCCTCTTACTTGATATTTAGCTGCTAACCATTCATTTTTATCAACGTCAATTTTCACAATCTTTATAGCGTCTCCGAGTTCTTCTTTGACTTGCTTCAATATTGGTGCTAGCGATTTACAAGGACCACACCAATCTGCAAAAAAATCAACCAATACAGGTGTCTCGGATTTTATAATGTCGCTAAAACTACTCTTCATCATCTAAGTTATTTATGACATTCTCTAGTTTATAGCTAATTCCTTGAGCCAGGTCTTTTAGTGTTTCATTATGTATGGCCTCCATGGAAACCATAGGGTTTATTGCTGACACTTCAACTGTATCATGTGAAAGCTCTTGAATAATAAAATTACAAGGCAACATTGTTCCAATCTTATCTTCTACCTGTAAGGCTTTATGAGCATATTCCGGATTGCAGGCTCCTAAAATCTTATAATTTCTAAAGCCAACATTGAGTTTGTTTTTTAAGGTCTGTTGCATATCTATTTGGGTAATTACACCAAAACCTGCATCTTTTAACAATTCGACTAATTTAGCTTCAATATTTTCGAAAGATCCTGATAAAATTTTTGTGAAATAATAATCCATATATTAAACTTTTTTTAATTCTATATCCAATTTTGCCATTAGCATTAATTCTGATTTATTGATACCAGAAAATGCGTGGACGATAGCTGAGCCAGTTTTTAAAATCAGCCTTTTAACTTCATCATTAAACAGGTGATTCTGTTCATTTTTATAGGATACAAAATCATTGTAGCAGGCGTCGATATCAATTTCTTCATCATAGTTTAGCCAATCAAAAACAACTTCTATTTGGTATGCGGCATCAGTACCAAATACGTCTTCAATATCGTCTATATCGAGCCACCGTTCTTTAACACATGCCTTAAGTTTTTGAATCTCTATGGGTCTAACCGTACCATCTGTAGCTGCAATGGCATAGAATAATTTACCGAGATTTCTGTAAAATTGTAGTGTCATTCTCTTTATAGTTGTCATCATTATAATTTTATTTTATAGAGTAAAATTAAGTTTCTAATTTGACCCAAAAAATGATATTAATCAGTTGAAATATGTCTAAAATCTTAACAGCAGTATGTTCTTTATATTAAAAGAGTTGACTATCTTTAGCGTACCAAAAATCAACCAACTCAAAAAAATGTTTCAGCAAGATCAAGAGATTTTTAATATCCTTTTGGATTCCGTTTCAGAAGGTGTTGTCGTTGTTGATGAGTATCAAAACATCGTAGAAGTCAATAAATCTGCGGAAAAAATGTTTGGCTATGAGGAAAACGAATTATCAGACCAACCTTTAAATGTTTTGATTCCTCAAAATTATCATGCCAAACATGGTGAACACTTTAAAGGTTTTGTAAAAAAACATGAGCAACGTCGCATGGGACACGGACGTGATATTTTTGGTGCCAAAAAGGATGGTTCTATCTTCCCAATTGAAGCAAGTTTAAATCCTTTTAAAATTTATGGTAAAAATTACATTATGGCATTGGTCATTGATATTACCGAACGAAAAAAACTAGAACAGGAAAAAACACATTTGGCCAATATTTTTCAGGAATCTTTAAACGAAATTTATGTGTTTGATGCCAAAACTCTAAAGTTTGTAAGTGTTAATTATGGTGCCCAAAAAAATATAGGCTATTCATTAAAGCAGCTGCAGACGATGACGCCTTTAGACATAAAACCAAATTATATCGAATCACAATTTAGAAATGAAATTGCACTACTTGATAAAGAAAACATTCGAAAAATTGAATTTGAAACTTTACACCAACGAAAATCCGGTAGCACATATCCTGTAAATGTGCATTTACAACGTTCTAAATTAGGAGATAGAGATGTGTTTGTCGCAATTATTCTAGACATTACAGAGCAAAAAAATTATACAAAGCGATTAGAAAAAACAGTTGAGATTAGAACAGAGGAATTAAAAAAAGCTTTAAATACGGAAAAAGAACTCAATGACTTAAAAACTAAATTTTTATCTATGGTTTCGCATGAGTTTAAAACGCCTTTAAGCGGTATTTTAACCTCTGCCATATTATTAAGCAAATACACATTGAGTGAGCAACAGAAAAAGCGTGCAAAACATATAAAGACCATTACAGAGAAAGTCCAATATCTCAATACGATTTTGAATGATTTCCTTTCTGTAGAAAAACTGGAAAAAGGAAAAGTAAATTATAAGTTTAGTACCTTTAAATTAAGTAAAGTTTTAAATGAAGTCATCTATAATGCCAATATGTTATTAAAAGATGGCCAACAAATAAATTATCCAGAAAATATCGATCACCTATCCATGTCTCAAGATGAAAAAATACTTGAGTTAGCATTATCCAATATTATCTATAATGCGATCAAGTATTCATCAGAAAACACAGTTATTGATGTTCATATTTCTCAAAATGAAGATACCACTATTTTCAAAGTCATTGACAACGGCATAGGGATTCCTGAAAAGGACCAAAAGAATATATTCAATCGCTATTTTAGAGCAGAAAATGCATTACTGATGCAAGGTACAGGCATTGGTTTAAATATCGTAAAAGATCATTTAGAAAATTTAAATGGTAGTATAACTTTTGAAAGTAAAGAGCATATTGGCTCTACATTTACTATAGAACTTCCCAACCAAGCACAAGTATGAAAACAATCTTACTAATAGAAGACGATACCGTTTTAAGAGAGAATACAGCAGAGCTATTAGAATTATCTGATTATATAGTTCTAACTGCAAGCAATGGACAAATAGGTGTAGAAAAGGCAAAGAATCACAAACCAGATATCATAGTTTGTGATATTATGATGCCTGTATTGGACGGTTATGGTGTGCTCGAAGCGCTATCTAAAAATAATAGTACCAAATTTATCCCATTTATTTTCTTATCTGCAAAAACAGAACGCCAAGACGTTAGAAGAGGCATGGACTTAGGTGCAGACGATTACATAACAAAACCTTTTACCGAAGAGGAAATCGTAAGTGCCATTGAAAGTAGAATTGCCAAAGCTTCGCTGTTAAAGGAAGAACGTGAATCCAATCAAAACTTATCTAAGAATAATGAAGACGAATTAAGAACACTTAACGATCTTAAGATTTTTTTTAATGATAACGGCACTGTTTATAATTTTAGTAAAAATGATATCGTTTATAAGGAAGGGCAGAACTCAAATTACATTTATCATATAAATAAAGGTATTGTTAGGTGTTATAAATTTGATGAGAGCGGCAAGGAGCTCACTACAGGATTGCACAAAGAAGATGACTTTTATGGCTACACCTCGTTTACACACAATATACCTTATAAGGAAACTGCGGTCGCCATGGAAGATACCGAAATGGTCGGCATCTCTAAGACAGAATTGACAGAAATACTTAACAATAACCATAAGTTGACTTTAGAGGTTATTGAGTTGTTAACCGATGATATTGAAGGCGCTAAAGACCAATTACTACAAATGGCATACAGTTCGGTACAAAAGAAAACAGCTTCAACCATTCTTCGATTTGCCGAAAAGATTAACTCAAAGCCAGATGATCCTATAAAAATCTCACGTAACGATTTAGCTAGTGTGGCAGGTATTGCTACAGAAACATTGATAAGAACTATGTCTGTTTTTAAAAAACATGGCCTTATTGAAATGGAAGGCAGGAATATTAAGGTTATAGACCTTCAAAAACTAAAGGATATTTACTAAGAAAGTTTGTTTTTTCGGTAATATGACCAATATCATATTTTAACAATAGCCATCTATTTAGATTTGCTTATGCAAGTAAATTTTAAATAAATGAATATTTTATTACCAACAGACTTTTCAGAAAACGCATGGAACGCTATTTCTTACGCCATAGATTTTTTTGAACCCTTAAAGTGTAATTTCTATCTCGTACATGTAAGTAGAATAGATACTTTTATGGCAGGAGATAGCAGTTATATACCAACAGCAGATCAGATAGATGATTTATACATTAGACCTTCTAAACTAAAATTAAGAGCAATCTTAAAAGAGATTAGTGAAAACCACAAGTCTAACAATAATCATAAATTTTACACACTTACTGATTATGGTTTTTTACTAGAGTCCATAAGAAAACATATCGATGAAAAAAAAATTGACCTTATAGTTATGGGCACCAAAGGTGCGTCTGGTCTTAAGGAATATATTATTGGAAGCAATACAGGTGATGTCATCACAAAAGTGAATTGTACTACTTTAGTAGTGCCAGAAGACGCAAGATTTTCTTCGGTTAAAGAAATTGCTTTTCCAACAGATTATAACCTATCTTATAATTTAGAAACGCTACAACCAATAACGGATATCTTAAAAACCGTAAAGGCAAATCTACGTGTGCTTCATATCCATAAAAAGGATAACGTTCTTAATTCCGACGAACTCGCCAGCAAAGATTTACTGACCGATTACTTTGACGAATACAAGCCAAGTTTTCATTTTCTTACCAATAGAAAAATAGAAGACGCCATACAATGTTTTGTTGAAAGCAGAAACATAGATTTTATTGTAATGGTCGCCAAGAACCTAAATTATTTTCAGAGTATATTATTCCATTCTAAAGTAGAAAAAATAACGTACCATACGGAAATCCCGTTTTTGGTATTGCACGAATAAATATTTAGAAATTATGGACAGTTCAATATTCTTAGCAAAATTTTGGGGATGGTATCTTATTATTTTCTTTTTGATATTAAGCCTCAACCCGAAGCGGATTAAACAAATATTTAATGATCTTAAAGATGAAAAATTCTTAATCATTTTTTCTTTCCTTGCGATAATCATCGGATTGCTTAATATTTCATTCCATAATATTTGGGAACCTAATTATAAACTTATCATTACCCTCATTGGTTGGTTTGCGTTTATTATTGGTTTGGCGCTTTTTATACTGCCAAAGATTACAGTAGCTTGGTTGGAGTTTATAAATATTAAACTCGTGCAGGTTATTTATATGCTCTTATTTCTTATAGGACTGTTTTTACTTAATGAAGTCTATTTAATTTTATCTATTTAAATTCCTAAAATAAATTCAGAATCATATATAATTGATAGACTATATGTGGTTAAAAATTAATCATCAAAAGATCTTTAAACTGATAATTATCATTATTAAACATTAAAAGGGTACATAAATTTGTAGTGTAATAGAAATATTACTATTATTTTTTAGGGCTATAAATCCCTTTGCTATTAATCAATCGAAACATCCAACTCTAAACAGTTGGATGTTTTGTTAAAAAATTTCCAAAACTGATATATATCATATTTTACATTAAATATCTAACATATCTTAGCACTATAATTAGAAACCGTTCTTTGAATTACTGAAAAACTTTAAACATAAAGGTTTATAAATCGAAAGACTTTATAGACCATACATAGAGTTTATAACTATTGTTTTATAGTGCCATCTTTATATAATTTTACTTGTAAAATTCTTGTGAAATTCTTGTGAAATAAATTATAAAATTATGACATTAAACTCTTAAGAGGAAACAGAAAGTATCGACTTCCTGTTTCTATAAAGCACACAGGTTTTACATTGCAAAATGTCTTATCCTGTTACGGAAAGTTTAAAGCTATAGTTTGGCTTATGGTTCCGGTCTTTTTTAGCAATAAAAAATTCTATCGGAAGTGCTGTAAGAGGAACTGATAACATTATACTTTTCCAAAAAGCAGGAGGTCTTGGCTTCCTGCTTTTAAACCCATACAGTTTTAACGTTGCAGAATGTTGGGACTGGATATGAAGAATTTGAAGCTATTTATTAACTGAAAAGCTAAAGATTAATCAGTAATGATTGAGACCTAGTGATTAGAAAAGGTTAATGAATAAAATTGAATTCCTCAGATGAAACAGAAAGTATCGACTTCCTGTTTCTATAAAGCACACAGGTTTTACATTGCAAAATGTCTTATCCTGTTACGGAAAGTTTAAAGCTATAGTTTGGCTTATGGTTCCGGTCTTTTTTAGCAATAAAAAATTCTATCGGAAGTGCTGTAAGAGGAACTGATAACATTATACTTTTCCAAAAAGCAGGAGGTCTTGGCTTCCTGCTTTTAAACCCATACAGTTTTAACGTTGCAGAATGTTGGGACTGGATATGAAGAATTTGAAGCTATTTATTAACTGAAAAGCTAAAGATTAATCAGTAATGATTGAGACCTAGTGATTAGAAAAGGTTAATGAATAAAATTGAATTCCTCAGATGAAACAGGAAGTTTTGGCTTCCTGTTTCTTTAAATTACACGCCTTAATTATTTATATGCTAATTTAGGAGGTCATGAAAAGTTTTATTTATTATTAAATCGAAATGGGTTTACTAGTAATATAATCTTTTCTGTAACGGGAAGTTAACGCTTCCCGTTTTTTTTTTGCTAAAAATTATATACTTCACTACAACTTCACTTGCTAAAACCTTGTCTGATTAAATTTATTTTCAGATGACAAATATCATTTCATTAAAACCTTATTTCAGATAAATTTGAGAGCATAACCTGTAAGTTAATTAGAAATGAAAATAAATATTCAATTTGTAAATATTAATTCAAGCGAAAGCCTTAAAGTTTATACGATAAAGAAACTTAAAAAGCTGAACAAAAAATACGATATGCTCATCAATGCAGAAGTGTTTTTCAAAAAAGAAAACGACCCAAAAGGAAACGGTAAAATATGCGAAATAGAGCTGAGCCTTTATGGCCCAAGAGTATTTGCATCTTCTAACGAAAAAAATTATGAGTTGGCTGTTAAGAACAGCATTAGTGATTTAAAAAAGCAGCTAGAAAAAAGAAAAGGAATCTTGAAACCTTATCTGTAATGATTCCTAAAGATTGAAGTTTTCACCAAAACTGCCATTCAAATTTTAGAAGATTGCCAATAAACACTGTCTGATATATATCATAGTTTTTAGGGATTTTACACTTTAGTTTTAACAATGAAATTTAAAAACAACTATTATGCTATCTATTTTATTACCAACGGATTTTTCAGAAAATTCTATGAATGCCATTAAATATGCGCTAGAATTTTTTAAATACCAGAGAACCACATTCTACTTTATGCATGCGTATCAAAATGAGTTTTACGACCATGAAGAACTATTGTCTCGTGAGGTATTTAACGATGTTCTTGATAATATTAGAAACGAATCGCACACCAATTTACAAAACCTGATAAATGAAGTGAAAAACATCTCGCCTAACCCAAGGTTTGTTTACCATACCATTTCAGCATATAATACGCTAGTAGAAGAAGCAAATCTTATTGCAGATGGCAAGAATATAGATTTAATAGTCATGGGAACTAAAGGCAAATCGGATGAACGCCATATTGTATTTGGCAGTCAAACGTTTCAGGTATTAAAATATGTCAAATGTCCTGTTTTGGCCATTCCTTCAAATTACACCAATACACAGCCCAAACGTATTTTGTTTCCAACAGATTATATGATGCCCTACAAGCGACGTGAACTGAAACTACTATCCATTTTAGCAAAATCCTACCGAAGTAGCATCAATGTTTTACACGTTTCTACAAGTCAAAAACTTTCTATCCGACAGGAAGACAATAAATCTTTTATTGAAGATACTTTAAGTGAAAACGAGTTAAACTTTTACCATAAAGACAGTAAAAAAATAGCAGACACCATAAAGACCTATATAAAAGGAAAAGATATTGATATGATTACTATGGTCAATACACAACATTCTTTCTTAGAGGATATGCTTTTTCCATCAAATATAGACAAAGTTAGTATTGACTTAAAAATTCCGTTACTAACAATGCAAAATACGGCACGTTATTAATCCCTTAAAAATATCAATATGAAACAGATACTTTTACCAACGGACTTTTCAGAGAATTCATGGAACGCTATTACCTATGCGATCCACTTATATAAGGATGAAGAGTGCATTTTTCATTTATTAAATACATATACACCAATTATTTATCATGTAGAATATGTTCTTGGCTATCCTGCTCAATTTGGTTTGGGAGATGCCGTTAGAAATACATCACAAGAAAACTTGGACGGATTAACAACGAGTATTTCTATTGAGTTTGGTCAAAACCCTAAGCATAAGTTTGAAACTGCAGCTAGATTTGACACCTTAATATCTGGTATAAAGGACTATGTAAATAAGCATAACATTGATTTAATTGTTATGGGAACACAAGGTGCAACTGGTGCAAAAGAAGTTCTGTTTGGTTCAAATACAGTCCACGTATTTAAGGAAATTAAACTTCCTGTTTTGGCTATTCCATCTGATTTTTCTTTTGAAGCACCTCATGAAATACTATTTCCAACCGATTTGGAATCTAAGTATAAACATTCAAATCTTAATATTATTAAAGAATTAGCAATCTCTAATGTTGCGAGAGTTAATGTAATGCATGTGTCAACTGGTTCTGATTTAACTGAAAAACAAGAACGAAATGTAAAGACATTAAAGTCTATATTTAAGAACTCAGCTTATTTATTTCATAATGTCAAAATCATGAATATTACAAAAGCAATTAATGAGTTTCAGAGAAAGCACAAAATCAACCTTCTGGTAATGATAAATAATAAACATTCTTTCTTTGAAAATTTGTTCTTTAAAAACACCATTAACCAGATAGGTTTTCATTTGAATGTGCCTTTTTTGGTTATTCCTTCAGTTTAAGAGTTTTCGTTTATATCAATCACAAATTCGGTCCTCTCTGTAAAAAATCTTTTAAAATAGTTGAGCAGTATTATTTTACTGTTCAGCTTCAGAATAAAAACTCAACTTTAAACGTATTCTACACACTTTAGAATTTTGCCAAATAAAGAGACCATTTGTTTTGTAATTATCTATATAAACTGATATATATCATAGTATTTCTGCGCTTTGCATTATAATTTTAAATCTAAAATAAAGCGTCATGGAACCTAAAAAAAATCCTAATGTTGATGTTGGACGCAACAGTAGCTTGTATTTTGCCATAGGCTTAAACATCCTTCTGCTAACTACCTGGTTGCTCTTAGAACACAAAACATATATAAGTAACGATGTAAAACTCGACAACCTTATCATAGTAGATGAAATTGATGAAGATATACCTGTAACAAATATAAATCACATACCTCCGCCTCCACCACCTTCTACTCCTGTATTACACGAGGTAATTAATGTAGTTGAAGACGAAATTGAAATAGAAGAAACCTTAATAGAAAGTACTGAAACCGATATGGATCAGGTCATATCAGAGCAAAAAATCGTGCGAGTTGAAGATGTAGTAGTAAAAGAGGTCGAAGAAGATATTGAAGTACCTTTTGCTGTTGTAGAACAAGTTCCAATCTTCCCTGGATGCTCTGGTAACAATACCGAATTAATAACTTGTTTTAAAGAGAAAATAACACAGCATATAAGAAAACATTTTGAATATCCTAAAATGGCCATAGAAAGCAACAAACAAGGAAAAGTGTATGTAATGTTTGTTGTTGATAAAAAAGGTAATATTGACAATGTTCGTAGTCGTGGTCCTTACAAAATTTTAGAAAATGAAGCACAGCGAATCATTAGCCTTTTACCGAAAATGAAACCTGCAAAACAGAGAAACAATCCTGTTAAAGTTTCATATAGCATTCCCATTACCTTCAAATTTATAGAACAATAAATTGAATTTATAATAGGGATATACTGATAAATATCATTGTTAATAATAAAGCCGAATCATAACTTTATATCATAGATTCTAAACCCTTTAGTGATGGCAAAGCATATATTATTACCAACAGATTTTTCAGACAACGCATGGAGCGCAGCAGTTTATGCATTACACCTTTATGCTGAGGAAGAATGTAAATTCTATTTTCTTCATTCCTTAAAAATGAAAGCCTCTACGATGTCCAATCTTTCAAATAAATTATTGGCAGCCATGTCAGATAATGCCATGAAAGATCTAAAAGAGCTCAAGGAAATGGCGGATAATAGCAATATAAATGCCAATCATGAATTTGAAATTTTATTAAGTAGCATCAATCTAAAAGACGCGATTAATAGTGCAATAGAAAAACATCATATAAATTTAGTAGTTATGGGCACTAAAGGTGCCACAGGTGCGAAAGAATTTTTCTTTGGAAGTAATACAGTGCGCATCATAAAAAAAACAAAGCAGTGTCCTGTTTTAATTGTGCCAGACGAATTTGATTTTGTAGATCCAAAGCAAATAGCCTTTCCTACTGATTTTAATCGTTTTTATGGCGAGGAATTATTGCCTTTAAGAGATTTAGCCGCATTATTTGATTCTAGAATACGAATAGTTCATATTAACAGAGAAGATCAATTATCCAACTTACAGGATTATAATAGAACGATGCTGAAATCGTACTTTAAAAACCATTCACACAGTTTTCATTGGATGCCAGATTATGATAGCAAGACACAGGAAATCAAAGATTTCATTGAAGAGTTGGGAATTGATATCCTAGTCATGATAAATTACAAGCACAGCCTCATTGAGAACATACTAAAAGAACCCGTTGTAAGAAGAATTGGGTTTCATCCCACTATACCTTTTTTAGTTATTCCATGTGAAATCTGACGAGTATGACTTTAAGACCCTAATTATCAACCTAATTTTAATCTTAAGAAATTATAACACTATGAGACGTAAAATATTAATACCAACAGATTTTTCCAAAAATGCCAAAAAAGCACTACGCTACGCTATACAGTTATATAAAAATGAGTCTTGTGATTTTTATTTATTAAATGTCTTTTCTGCAACAAGTAATATTTTGGAAAGCCTAATGAATATGGAACCAGGAAGTGAACTGTATGAAACCGCAAAGCGAAACTCTGAAGATGGTCTCGCAAAAACCTACGATATGATTGCCATGACCGAAGACGACAATCCAAAGCATCATTTTAAAACCATATCTGTATTTAACAATCCTATTGAAGCCATTAAAGATGCAGTTGAAAAAAAGGATATAGAAATGGTTGTTATGGGCACTAAGGGCGAAACCTATTCCAGAGCCACAGCTTTTGGTAGTACTGCAACTTACGTTATGGAAAAAGTGCGAAACTGCCCTATTCTTGTCGTACCGCTTGATGCAAAATCTATAATGCCAAAGGAAATTGTTTTTCCGACCAGTTTCAAAACACATTATAAGAAAAGAGAGTTGGTATATCTTACCGAGATTGCAAAAAAATCTGATGCCACAGTCATTGTGCTTCACATTTCTGAAGAAGAAGAAGAACTGAGCAAGGCACAAAAGGAGAACAAACAATTGTTAGAGGAAATCTTGGGTGGAACAAAGCATAAATATCATTTTTTGTCGCATAATTCAGTTGAAACGGCTATTAACATTTTTGTGGAAAGCCGTGATAGTGATATGGTTGCTTTTATTAATAAAAAGCATGCATTTTTTGGAAGTATATTAACTGATCCATTAGTGAAAAGTATATCATTTCAGTCCAAAGTTCCAATATTAGTAATGCACGATTTAAGAAATTAAAAAATAAAAGATATGATAAATACAGGAATTTGGTTAGATAAAGAAAAGGCACATATAGTGACGATTGACAACGCAAATGAAAAATTTGAAACCATACTATCAAACATAGAGCATTATAATATTCATGGTGGTTCTGGAACACCTTCTAAAGGCGGTCCTCAAGATGTTGTACATGACAGCAAATATTTAGAGCGTGAAAAACATCAGGTTAAAACCTATTTTGAAAACATTATAGACAAAGTAAAAGATTCTAGTGCCATAGTCATTTTTGGTCCTGCGCAAACCAATGAACGATTTGCAAAAACATTACACGAAAACTATAATGCCTTAGCTACGAAAATTAAAGCTGTAAAAAAAGCAGATAGTATGACAGACAACCAAGTTAAAGCTTGGGTAAGAGACTTTTTCACGTCAAGTTAGTAATAGCTTGACAATTTTATTAGTTAGAGAAGTGAAACTGTCAAAATCATATTGATTTTGGCAGTTTTTAAAACATCAATATGAATATTTTAAATATAGATATTATAAAATCCTCTGGTGAAAAAGTTAAGTTTTCATTAGAAAAATTACGTGCATCACTAAAAAGATCTGGGGCAGATGACAAAATTGTAAATCAGATATTGGATAAAGTTCGCGATGAACTTTACCAAGGTATTTCTACAAAAGAAATTTACAACAGAGCATTCGCGCTACTAAAAAAGAATAAAAGCCATTTCGCCTCAAAATATAAACTTAAAAAGGCCATTTACGAATTAGGCCCAACGGGTTTTCCTTTTGAACATTTTATAAGTGCTATTTTAAAATACTCTGGTTACAATACTGAAGTTGGCAAAACTTTGCAGGGTCGATGCGTTACACACGAAATTGATGTTAGTGCCAGCAAAGGTAATGAAACGACACTTATAGAATGTAAATTTCATAGCGAAGAGGGTATTAACTGCAATGTAAAAGTGCCATTGTATATAAATTCGAGATATAAAGATGTAAAAGAGCATTGGGATACCAATCTTAAAAATGACACAGCACTCACTAAAGGTTGGTTAGTAACAAACACGAGATTTACCGAAGATGCCTTGCAATATGGTAATTGCTGTGGCCTGTATTTATTGAGCTGGGATTATCCCTTAAATGAAGGTTTAAAAGATAGAATTGACCGTTTGGGATTATACCCAATAACGGTATCCACATTGCTTACAAAACGTGAAAAACAGTTTCTTTTAAGCAGATCTGTTGTGCTATGCAGAGATTTAATTGATGATAAATTTTATTTAGATCATCTTGGTATTTCAGAGACACGAAAAAAGAAAATCCTTGATGAGATTTCAAAGTTATGTACCTAATCAAATATCGGAATGAAAAAATTTGTAAGAATCAATTTTTTAGGCGCTGCAGGCGTTGTTACGGGTTCAAAATTTTTAATTGAAACTTCAGAAAAAAACATCCTTGTGGATTGTGGTATGTTTCAGGGTTTAAAGGAACTTCGAGAACTTAATTGGGCTGACTTGCCAGTAGATGTGGCATCTATTGATGTCGTATTATTAACCCATGGGCACTTAGACCACGTTGGTTATCTCCCACGTTTACTAAAGCAAGGCTTTAAAGGTAAAATCAAGGGTACAGCACCAACATTGGCAATAGCAGAAATAATATTAAAGGATAGTGCCAAAATACATGAAGAAGAAGCCAATAAAGCAAATAAGGAAAATTACACCAAACATAATCCTGCACTACCTTTTTATACAATTAAGGATGCTGAAAATACTATAAAGCAATTTGAAGTTGAAATTGAAGATAAATGGATTCAACTATCAGAACATATCTCATTTCGCTTTCAATATAACGGTCATATCATAGGTGCAAACTTTATAGAAATAGATATTAACGGAAAGCGATTTGTCTTTTCTGGTGATATAGGTAGAACAAACGATTATTTATTAAACGACCCTAAAAAACCAAAATGGGCAGATTTTCTATTTATAGAAAGTACTTATGGCAACAAACTACATCCTGAAGAAAACATTGAAGGTGTACTAACGGAAATCGTTTTAGAAACCATCCATAAAAAAGGTAATCTCATTATACCGAGCTTTGCAGTAGAACGCTTACAAACGCTGATGTTTATACTTTGGAAATTATATCAAAAAAACAAAATCCCAAACATTCCGATATTTGTAGATAGTCCAATGGGTAATAATGTTTTGGACGTTTTTGAGCGTTTTCCGAAGTGGCACAAACTATCCACGCAAGATTATAATGCCATGTGTAACCACGTTAAAATCATTCAATCTTATAAAGAAACTTGGGAAACCATAGACGATAAACGTTCTAAAATAATAATTGCCGGAAGTGGTATGGTCACAGGCGGAAGAGTTTTAACCTATTTACAACAACTTATTGATGAACCTTCAACAACTGTTTTGTTGGTTGGTTATCAAGCGGAAGGCACTCGTGGCAGGCAACTTTTAGATGGTGCACATGAAATTCGATTTTTTGGAAAATACTATCCTGTAAAAGCTACCATAAAGAGTGTCGAAAGCCTATCAGCTCACGCAGACCAACAAGACTTATTGGATTGGGTAAGCAACATAAAAAATAGTCCCGAAAAAGTATTTCTCATTCATGGCGAACCCACAGCATTAGATGCTTTTAGAGTGAAATTAAAAGATGAATACAATTGGAATGCTACAATTCCGAAATTAACTGAAGTGTATAAAGAAATAATTTAGAAACCATGGCAACTCAAATCAAATACATAAGTTTTAACAATGACAAGAACATTGACGAATTGCTTTATAATATAGACCAGTTCGAATTCCGATTAAAAGTACTTAAAATAGAATTAAAATTTTGTAAGTTTTTAATTGAAGCAAACATTTTTAAGCCCAATGTCATGAATCTCTTTGAAAGACTCACCACCTATGATAAAAAGATAGATTCATATTTAAATACTATAGAGGATCAATTGGATGATTTAACAAATCACAGCAATCAAATTGCTAATAAAATCGAATGTGATAACTTGGATTGCGATGTTTTTTTTATTGAAAAACAGGATAACTTAGAGCTGAGAACTTACAATTTAATACTCGAGTTAGTCGAATTCAAATCACTATTGGTTCAGTATTTACAAAGCACAATTAAAAAAATATAATACTGAAATTTAAAAAAAACACGTCAAACTGATATTTATCATTTCATAAAGTAACCTTAGGCATTAATTTAGTGACAGAAGTAAAGTTTAATCCAAAATTATAAAATTATGTCACTCATTAAATTTAACAACAGAAAAAGACTATTCCCTTCTTGGAATAATGACAGCTTAAAAAGCTTTTTAGGCAGCGACGATTTTTTTAACAATGACTTTTTTGAAGAAGATAGCTTAATGCCAGCTATGAATGTTAAAGAACATGAAAAGGACTTTGAAATTGAATTTGCTGCACCTGGATTTTCTAAAAAAGATTTTGAAGTCACCATTGATGATAATATGCTTAACGTAAGTGGCGAAAAGCGTAAAGAATCTGAAGAAACAGAAGAGGACTACACGCGCAGAGAGTTCAGTTACAATTCATTTAAAAGGTCATTGCAACTTCCAAAAACCGTGAATACGGATCAGGACTTTAAGGCAAGCTACAAAAATGGTATTCTAAAGCTTAACCTTCAAAAAAAAGAAGACGCTAAAGAAAAACAAAAAAAGGTTATTGAGGTTTTATAATAACCAGAAAGCAGAACGTGATTTGGGGGATTACGTTCTGCTTTATATTTTAAAACAATACTATTATGAAAATATCTCATTTAAAATATACAGAATGGTTAGATGCTGATGAAATGCATGAAACCTCAAAAGAATGGTTGTCCGAGTTAAATTTTATAAAAGATGAACATTTATTTTTTGAAGATCTTATAAAGTCATTCACCTTACAGATGATTGAACCAGAAAAATTTTCACACAACAAAGAAATCATAGATGCCATAAACAGGTCTCAAAAAAAGAACAACCTGTTAATTGAGGCCGTTAAAGTTCACGAAAATGAATTGGAAGTGATGGTAGATGGCATTGATCAGTTAGAAGAAGAAAAAGCCTATACCAAAGAGCATAGTGATTTAATCATAGCCATTACCGAATTTTTAAAAGAATATAAATCACTCAAGACACAACTTTTTGATATTGTTAAAAGCATAAAAAAAGAAGAAAAGAATAGACGGTTGCTCGATAGAAAATAAGCCAAACTAAACCACAATGAAAATAATAATAATACTGCTTATACTTACAGTAATCTTCACAAGTTGTTCTTCAACAAGATTAGTGGAAAGTTGGAAAAATCCGCAAATTGGCATTTATGACCCTTATAAGATTTTTGTGATTGGTTTAACGTCGGATGAAGCAGCTAGGCACGAATTTGAGGCAGCGTTAAAAACTGAGTTAGAACTTAGAGATTCTGAAGTAGTGATGAGCCATGATATGGTTGATGTTTCACCTAGTACTGATATAATGACAGAGACTGAGTTAGAAGCTTTGGAAAACATACTAACAAAAGATGGTTTTGACACAATAATCCTTACCAAAATAGTAGGCATTGAAAACAAGAGTCGCTATTTATTGAATTTTAAATCTTATGACAACACCTATCGACAATTCAAGGATGATTATTTAATGTATGAGGAAAGCTACTATAATTCCAATAATATTGAAAAGTACACTATTTATAATGCAGAAACCTCAATATATTGTATCTGCCCTACTAAAGCAAGACAGCTTATATGGAAAGGCTATATTAATATTAATGACACAAGGAATATTAAAAAGATCGTTAAAAATTACGTCAAATTAGCCATAGAAGTATTAGAGGAAGAGCAAATAATTGCTAAGATTGAATAAATTGGATCATACTTGTTGACGAAACTGTTTTTAACAGTTATTTTTCTAATAATAGAAAAATTAAAACCGCTATACTATAAGCGTATAGCGGTTTTATCTTCTATATAATTTTATTGTTTAGATTTTTCAGCTGTGAAACACCAGTAAAGGAACTGTAAGATTGTTACCAATCTTGGTAGTGGTAGAACCCATAAAAAAACGTTCGAACATCAATTCCTTTTGTTCTATAAGCATCATTAAATCTATATTATGCGTTTGGATAAAACTACTCACCGCATAATGCATAGGTACATTATTTACAATATTATAGCTGTACGACATCTCTATTGTAAAATTATTGATACGTTCTTTGTCCCTAAGTTGTGCGTCAGGAATGCTTCCGGTTTGGTTAATTCTTAAAAGATGAATTTTACTTTCATAATTTTTTACAAATTGAAGTAAACGTGCAAACGTTCTGCCCACTATAGAATCTAACGCATCTAGTGGTAGTACTATTTCCTTTATTTTTCTGAATTTGAAATCTTCTGGGATAACTAACGTATCACATTCAACTTTTCTAATAACATTAATGGTGTTACTACCAAATATAACTTCCTTCGCGCCAGTAATACCATTTGTTCCCATGACAACTAAATCTATCTCTCTCGATTTTACAACCTGATTTATAGCATCCGTCAACACATCAAAATCTACAATTGTTTCAATGTTCAGATTTTGAGCTTTATACTCTTTTCTCAAATCAAGTACTAAACTTTCTAAATCATCTTTGGCAGTTTTTATAAAGGTTTCATATAGACTTTCATTTCCTGCAGTAAGGATATCATCTGTTGTGTATGAAGTTGAACTTTTAACGTGAAGCATATCATAATTACAGTTATCGCCAAAAAGGTTGATTGCATAATGTATAGCGTTTAATGCATTTTCAGAAAAATCAGTTAGTAGTAATATGTTTTTCATAATTATATGATTTTAGAATTAAAAATAGCAGATAATTATGATACTAAATATGATATTAGTCATTTAAAAAAAAATACCTATTTACACTACTCTTTCATAAATCACAATTCAATAAATACTTATAGCGGATAAAATTGTCTTTTATTAGATTTTGTTTTAACTTTGTATAATAATTCTACAATATGTTTTCAAAATCATGCGAATATGCCCTTAGAGCCATCTTATATATTGGGCAACAAAGCGCTCAAAATATAAAAGTTAGTTTGCCCGAAATATCAAAAGCTATTGACTCACCGCAAGCATTTACAGCTAAAATTCTACAGCAACTTACCCGTAATACAATTGTTAAATCCACCAAAGGACCTTATGGCGGTTTTTTTATAAATACCGATGAGATGACTAAGATAAAACTTAGTGATGTTGTAAAAGTAATGGATGGTGATTCTATTTATAAAGGTTGTGGATTGGGATTAAAACAGTGTAATGAAGATGCACCTTGTCCCATACACTTTAAGTTTGTAAAAGTGAGAACAGAACTGAAAGACATGCTAGAGAGCACAACTTTAGAAATGCTTGTTAACGATATGAATACCGATAAATTTCACCTCAAGATTTAAAAAAATAGTATTATGAAAAAAGCATCTTTAACCGAAAATATCATTTATCAGGAAAATGATAAACCAACCATTACAACTCTAATGAAAACGGAAAACACTAAAGAAATAAGAATAGTCATGAAAAAAGGGCAACTTATGAAAGAGCACAAAGCACCGTTTCCTATAATAATTGAACTTTTTGAAGGTAAGATTGAGTTCGGAATACGCGGTAAAAAACAAATCCTTCAAAGAGGAGATGTAATAGCTCTTAAAGCTAATGTCCCACATGATTTAACATGCATTAGCAACTGTATTATTCGGCTATCACTCTCTATTTTAGATACAGTTGGTCGTGTTACCAATGTTTAGCAACTAAATCCCAGTCCGATGAAAAAAATAGAAAACAGGGACGACATCAATCTCTTGGTTCGTACTTTTTATAGTAGTATAAGAAAGGATATGCTATTGGGTCCAATTTTCAATGCACATATCACAGAAGACAAATGGCCAGAACATTTAGAGAAGCTCACGGATTTTTGGGTAAGTACATTATTAGGGGCTGTATGCTTTAAAGGCAGTCCTACCAAAGCACACAGAAAAGTGGATAAAAACGTGAGCCACTCAATTTCCCAATATCATTTTGACCGTTGGGTCGCTTTATGGCATAAAACCATTGATTCATTATTTAATGAAGAGCTAGCCGAAAGAGCAAAACAAGCTTCAAAATTAATGGCTATGGAACAACTTAATGCCATTAAAAGTTTTAGAAATTACGAGCATTGAGGTTCTGGCACTGTGCCTAAATAACAACTAACTCTTATTTGTATTATATGACTTATATCATCATTTCAATAAACACCATGTTGTATTTTTGACAGGTGAAATATTAGAACGCATTATGTGGAAAAAACAGCTTTAATCAAAAATAATACGACAGACCATAATCCAATGCAGCATTTTAGGAAATGGTTTTACGAAGCAGATCAAATTTATAATGAAACCGAACCTAATGCAATGACTTTAACTACTATTGAAGCTAATACCATTCCTAAAAGTAGAATTGTATTATTAAAAAAGTACACTTGGGAGGGCTTTATATTTTTTACCAATTATAAGAGTAACAAAGCAAAGGCTATCACATTAAATCCAAAAGTTGGTATCTCATTTTATTGGAAAAATTCTGGCAGAATTTTGTATGTAAAGGGTAAAGCTTCTAAAATTTCTGATAATGAATCCTGTAATTATTTTCAATCTAGACCAAGAGGAAGTCAACTAGGCGCATGGGCATCTCAACAAAGTAAAGTGATTACATCGAGAACTATTTTAGAGTCAAGACTTTCAAAATTCGAGAATAAATTTAAAAATAAGGATATTCCAAAACCTAAATATTGGGGAGGTTTTCTTATAAAACCAATAGAATTTCAATTTGATGAAAAGCTAGATTCTTTAATTTACAGTCAAGATAATTATAATTTAAATGAAGATTATACCTGGTCAAAAGACACGATAACTTATATAAACACACCTTAACATGCAAATACAAAATATCAGTCCAGCTCAAGCAGTTGCAAAAATTAAATCTGGTCAACGCATTTTCTTTCAAGGAGCAGCGATGACACCAAATCTTTTAATCTCAGCTTTATGCGAACGGTACAATGAATTAAAAGATGTAGAAATTATTCAAGTCCATACCGAAGGAGAAGCCCTATATACACAAGAGCCTTACAATGCATCTTTTAATGTTAATAGTCTTTTTGTTGGTAGCAACGTGCGCAAAGCTTTAAGTGGAGGAAATGGAGATTATATACCAATTTTTTTGAGTGAAATCCACTTACTTTTCAGACGAAATATTCTGCCTATTGATGTAGCTTTTATTCAGGTTTCCCCACCAGATAAACATGGTTATTGTTCGTTAGGCACATCTGTAGACATTACACTACCTGCATTAGAAACCTCAAAAACCGTTATTGCACAAATAAACCCTAATGTTCCGCGTACGCATGGCGATGGTATAATACATATAAGAGATATTGACTACGCTGTACATTGTGATATCCCTTTAGGCACTTCCATAAGTCCAGAAATATCAAAAATCGAAGCTCAAATAGGCAGTAATGTTGCCAGCCTTATTGAAGATGGTGCAACATTACAAATGGGCATAGGCAATATTCCCAATGCTGTTTTAAATAATTTGGGAAATCACAAGCGCTTGGGAATACATACAGAAATGTTCTCTGACGGTATTCTTCCATTGGTTGAAAGTGGTGTTATTACAGGCGAAGAAAAAGTTGTAAAAAATGGTAAAATAGTAACCTGTTTTGTAGTTGGTTCTCAAAAACTATACGACTTTATAGATGATAATCCTTCAGTTCACTTTAAAGAAGCAGCCTATACTAATGATACATCAATTATACGTCGCAACCCAAAAGTAACTGCCATTAATAGTGCGATTGAAATAGATATTACGGGTCAGGTTTGTGCAGATACTATAGGAAACAAACAATACAGTGGTGTTGGTGGACAGATGGATTTTATCCGTGGTGCTTCCTTATCTAAAGGCGGTAAACCTATTTTTGCCATGACAGCTACTACTGCAAAAGGTATTTCAAAAATTACACCATACTTAAAAGAAGGTGCTGGAGTTACAACCACCAGAGCTCACGTACACTACGTAGTTACAGAATATGGTATTGCCAACTTATTTGGAAAAAACCTAAAACAACGTGCCGAAGCATTAATTAAAATTGCGCATCCTAAATTTAAAGAACAACTAAATAGAGAAGCCTTTGCAAGATTTGGAAGCAATGTATAAGTTACGGTTTAACGTTTCTGATATTTTATCGTTTTCTCTTATGCATTATATCAAGACTGATATTTATCATATTTAATAGATTGTGATCACACGACATTTACACTATTAATACAAGAAATCAATGACAGATAATTTAATTTCAAAATATAATATTGCAGGCCCTAGATATACAAGTTACCCAACGGTGCCGTATTGGGATAGTGAAACATTTTCCAGCGAAGCTTGGCAAAATTCATTTATTAAGACATTTAATGAAACTGATGAAAACAAAGCCATAAGCCTATATATTCATTTACCTTTTTGCGAAAAACTATGCACCTTCTGTGGTTGCAATAAAAGAATCACAAAAAATCATAAAGTTGAAACTCCTTATCTCCAATCCGTTTTAAAGGAATGGGAACTATATGTAAATTTACTTTCTGACAGAGCCGTAATAAAAGAATTACATTTAGGTGGTGGCACACCAACATTTTTCTCTCCAGAAAATCTTGCCCATCTTATTAACGGAATTTTCAAGCTGGCAGATAAAGCACCTAAGGCTTCTATTAGTTTTGAAGGACATCCCAACAACACCTCTTTAGAACATCTCAGCATATTAAGAAACTTGGGATTTAATCGTGTAAGTTATGGCGTACAGGACTACAATCCTGCGGTGCAAAAAGCCATAAATAGAATTCAACCTTTTAAAAATGTAAAACGTGTTACAGAACAGGCAAAAGCATTGGGCTTTAATTCTGTTGGGCACGATATAATTTTTGGACTGCCCTTTCAGACCAAAAAACATATTATAAATACTATTGAAAAAACCAAAACACTAGCGCCAGACAGAATTGCTTTTTACAGTTATGCACATGTACCTTGGATAAAGGGAAATGGACAACGTGGTTTTAAAGATTCTGATTTACCAAGTGCAGATGAAAAAAGAGAAATGTACGAAATTGGTAAAGCACAGCTCCTAAAATGTGGCTATGTAGAAATTGGCATGGACCATTTCGCGCTAAAAACAGATAGTCTTTACAAAGCCATGGTAACTAATACCATGCACCGTAATTTTATGGGCTACACAGACTTTAAAACACAGTTAATGATTGGACTTGGTGTGTCTGCTATAAGTGATAGTTGGTATGGTTTTGCTCAAAATGAAAAAACAGTAGAGGATTACCAAGACCAGATTTCTAAAAATGAACTACCAGTATTTAGAGGCCATATCTTAAACAAAAAAGATTTAATCATTAGAAAACATATCCTTAATTTGATGTGTTCACTACATACCTCTTGGGCTTCAGATGAATTGAATATAGGTGAAATGCCTCAAATAATTGAACGTTTAAAAGAATTGGAAGCTGATGGTCTCATCCGTTTGGACCAAAACAGCATTACTATTTTAGAAAAAGGAAGACCGTTTGTAAGAAATGTGTGTATGGCTTTTGACCTCAGGTTACAGCGCGCAATTCCTGAAACGCAATTATTTTCCATGACAATATAATTGTGTTCCTCTGAAATTTATAAACTAAAATCAAAGGTTAAAAATCCTTTTTTCTGCTCTTTCTATAAATATTTAAAACGGGTAGAATAACCCAGATTGATAAGGCTGCGATGGAAATGAGTAGCCCAAAGCCTGTGCCAAAAAACTTCTGAAACACAGCTCCAGTATATCCCAATAATGCTGAAATGTCTAATTTCAATAATATTAAAATTCGTGATAAATCTATGGGATTAAATAGCGTTGCACCTATAGAAAAAGAGTCTAAAGGATACGACTGAAATGCGATTAAAGACATTAAAAACAAACCATCATAAATGACTGCCATAAACAACCACAGTAGTATGGAATAGCTAAACCCTTTTATTTTATTCTCATTATATAAGGCGATATTAAACGCAAGTGCAGTAAATATTAAGGTTAGAAATGTGCCTGTTACCAACAACAATACAAAGTCCCAAATTTCATTAGACTGAAACAATCCGTAAAGCACAAACGGAATACCCAAACCTATAATAAGACTCATGGATAGTGAAAGTGCAACACCCAAATACTGACCAATAAATATGGTAGAACGCTTAATTGGTTGTGCTAAAAGCAACTCTGTAAATTCTTTTGAATTGTAATAATACATGACTCCAAATATGGTCCCGATGAGTGGTACTAAAATGATAATCACGTTCATTAAGGTAATAACCGCTTTAGATAAATCGTTGTTTAAAAAAAGTAGTACGCAACCCAATAATAGATAAAACAATAGATAAACATAACTCCATCTACTTCGTATCAAATCAAAAAAACTATATTTCAATATCTTAAGCATATTCTTGTCTTAAAAGGTTAGCGATGGCGTGTTCAAAATTAGATTCGTCAGTTTGTATTTTAAGCACTTCTATACTTCCTTTAAAATAGACTTTGCCTTCCAGTAAAAACACAATCTCATCTGCCATTTCTTCTACAAAGCTCATAATATGGGAGGTAATCAAAATGATTTTTCCTTTCGCCTTTTCTTCTGCTATGATTTCTTTTAAGCGTATCAACGCAATTGGGTCTAATCCTGAAGTGGGTTCATCTAATATTATAATTGGACTATCGAACATAAGCGTGAGAACGAGATTTACTTTCTGTTTAGTTCCACCAGAAAGGTTACTTAGCTTTTTTGATAAAAACGGTTCCAGCTGAAACATTGAAATCAATCGTTTATCTTCACCAGTTCGGTTTCGTAAATCCTTTATCATAGCTATAAGTTCTTTCACAGTTAGATTAGCTGGGAAATTAGCGATTTGGGGCAGGTAGTCTATTTGGTCTCTATACTTCCAATTTTTCTTAATGTTTTCATTACCAACAACCAGCTGTCCTTTATTTGGTATTACCATACCTAGTAAGGCTTTTATTAAGGTTGTTTTGCCAGAACCATTTGGCCCTAAAATTGCAAAAACCCCTTTATTGGTAATCTCTAAATCTATGCCTTTAAGCACCTTGTTTTTTCCGAATTGCTTATGTAATTGCTCTATTCTAATCATTAATACCGTTTTATTTTTGGTGTTTTGTCCATTAGATTATCTGGTGTAAAAATTGGCGACACTTTTTCAGAAAAATCAATAAGGTCTATAAACAGACTACGCATTAAAATAATAGTTTCAGGGGTTTGGTTAACCACATAAGAAAATAGTTTTACTGGTCTGTAAGGCACATCGCCTACGCCATCTTTATCGAGGTCATAGCCTGTGTAACTACTCCAATAATTATGTTTAAAAATATTGTCGTTAATCTTACTATGGTATGAGATGTCAAAAGAATTATACAAAAAATTATTACGCTCAAAAGTATTGGCATAGCACGCGCCCAATACCTTTATAGCATAGCCATTACGTATAAAATCATTATTGGCATATACAATTCTATTAGAACCTTCAATATTAATAGCGACCGTGTTTTCTTCAAAAGTGTTGTCTTTTATTTCAGCATCATTTATCTCTTTGAGAAGAAGTCCAAAAGCCGCAGTTCCCCAATTTTTCCTGAAGGTATTGTTCAACATTTTAATACGTTTTGAAAACATTACAGCAACTCCAGCACCATTATTTTCGAATGTATTGTTGGTATAAATATCATTATTTGAAAACATAAAATGTAGTCCGTACCTCAGGTTATTGGTGCTTGTGTTTTCATTTATTAAAATATGATCCGAAAACTCCAAATAGATACCATCACGAACTTTCTGAACAATATTTTGCTCTACTACAACATTTTTGGAATACCATAATTGAATGCCATTTCCGGAATTGTACTCATCCTGAGCGTCTCCGATGATTTTGTTATGGTAGATTTTTCCATTGTTGGATTTTTCAATATAAATACCAAAAAATAATTTTTCCAAAACCACATTCTGAATCAAGAAATTTTCGCTTCTCACTACTCGTATTGCAGCATGGTCGCTGGTATAACTGGTACCCACATTTATAATAAACAAGCCATCTATTGTGACATCATCCGAAACTATACGGATAATCTCACCCTTATCTTCGCCATCGATTACAGGAAAATTTTCACCTTCAATCGTAAGTGGTTTATCTACTACAATATTATGCTCTCGATAAGTACCTTTTTTGACCAAAATAGTGTCATTGGCTACAGCACTGTTTATAGCTGCTTTAAGCGAAGTGATTTCACATTCTGCACAGACCTCAATGACTTGCGCACCAACATGTAGCCCCAAAAAAAAGACCATAAAAAAAACAAGTATTTTAGAAAACACTTTCATTACTTTTTATAATATGTTATATCGTAAGCCTCCATTAATACTTAATGTTTCGTTCATAAAAATACCGTTGTAATTTTGATAAATAGGCAGACCTATTTCTAGTCCCAATGAAAGTTTATTACTGATTAAACCATTAAAACCCAAAAACGATCTTAAGATTTCACCTCCGTAATTGTCTGTATCTGCAGTAGTGACCATCATTGGGTTGAGTTCACTATCAGAACCCTTTAATTTACCTTGGGACGTACCTTGAATCCTCACGGACGTACTGAATTGTGGCACAAAAGAATATGCGCCCCAAAGATTTATTTCGTATAAATTTCCTAAGCGATAATCTTCACTATTTCTTCCTGTTCTTATGGTGTTGAGCTGTTGTATTCCCCAAGACAATCTATCGTTATTTCCTTTTATAGTGGCTCCTAAAGTTAAATCAAAAGTACCAGAACCCAATTGCATTGCGTATGGTAATTTAGCGTTTATCGTCATAGGTGTGTCATCTCTGTTATCTATAGTACCAACAGGAATATTAATATTTCCGTTAAGATGTGCGGACGTGCGTAACGTTGACCATATATTGTATAACGCTCCAAATTTTAAATCGCCAAAACCTGATGATTTAGTTTCAAAATCACGTTGCATTAACATTCCGTTTGGCATCATCATTTGTGAGGTTAAATCCATTTGATTGCTTACAAAATTTTGCATGACCATAAGCGTTACTTTGTCTGAAGGGGCAAACATAACTCCCAGCATGTACATCTGCATGGTCATGTTTTGAGGTGCAACCATATAATCTTCAAATATCTCCTGATTTCTAATTTTGTCTGAGCCTTTCCTATTACCATCCATTATCATGTGCATTGCGCGCAAGGATACCATAAAGCCACCTTTTGGATGCAAATGATCTCCCATTATACCAATTGGACCATGTGCGTCTGACCGATGGTGATTATGATGTGAGTGCTCTACCTCTCCATAACCTGAGGTTTTAAATTTTGCTTTAAGAGCTTCCCAGTTCATTACTGAACCTGAAGGTACTTGCAAAGCCTCATCTTTGCTTGCATAAGCAGATAAAAATGCACCCATAGGACTCGGTCTGTCTTTGCTCTTTACATAAAATGCAGTAGTGGCATCAATACGCTTTAAGGTATTGTAATCCGTAACTTTTTGAGAGTGAATTTTGTTTGACTTTTTTTGATAGTTGATGAGACATTCTATGGCATCAAAATTTAATAACTTATCGTTACCATCCATTGCCGTAACTGAGAATTTCTGATTACTTATAGTCATGCCGCAATGCATACAACTTGTTTTTGATTGGCCTAGTGCTACTATTGACAATAGGCCAAAGACACCTACTAAAATTATTTTATATAATTTCATTACAAATGGTTTAAATTAATGTGTTGCTAATTCTATTTGACTTTGAGATGCACTTTTAATTGCTCCCAATTGTATAACTTTCCACCTTTTTCTGATTGTATTTTTTCAGCACTTTTTTTAGTTTTAAATGCTGTTAGGTTGGCTCCCATAGGACTTGGTAAATTTTTGCTTATCAAAAAGGTTGCCTCCTTTGTAGACATGAATTCGGTAGGCGCATCGTAATAATTTGTTAAACAACTGCGTGTTGCCAATTCTTTATTATCCTCTAAATAATCTAGCATACATTCTGTGGCGTCGAACTTGAAAACCTTTCCTTTATCCGTTATCAATTGTGACGCATGTATTTTATCTACAATAGTCATTTTACAAAAATGACAACCATCATTTCCGTAATCTATAGCTTGCGGTCCTGTACTACAATTGTTTATCATCAAAAATGACAGCATTAATATAAAAATTATGAGATACCGTTTCATGTGTTTACTTTTTTAGATTTTTTACCAATGTAGAAGGCTACAACCGTTAGCAGCATTCCCAAACCCATTAAATATCCACCTAATTTGGGATAAGAATAGGCATCAAAGTTGAGCATTTTCTCATGTCCCAAAAGTGGTGGTTTGTAACTCATGGGTGTACCATCTGGGTTTTGTAGTTTCATTATGGCATTTGAATCTAAATTAGTGCCATAATCTATCAACCATTGGTTAAAATCATACATACCTAAAATGCCCAATATGGTCATCACAATAAGCCAGCCCATAAACCATTTGTAGCTTAATTTTCCAAAAAAACTTAAAAGTCCAATTAAAAATCCAATAGCTACCATAATTCCTATAACATTTGGAAACACATTAAATTCCCACATATCTTCGGGTTTAGGAAGTGTTTTCATCCCTATATAATGGTTCAATCCATCTATATTTTGAATATCGAACTCATTCATTCCACGTATGCCATCAATATAAATGTCTAGTCCTAAAGGTTCAGGGTATTGCGGTGCACCTAGCATAATATTCCATAATGGAAATACAAACAGACCTAACAACAATAGAGCGCCAAGACACATGAGCATACCTGCCTTTTTCATAATGATAGAATTTATTGTGATTATATTTTAAGAGCGATTTTTCAACATAAGTTTTATAAGCAGGCAGTACAAAAACTGCCTGCTATAAAAACCAACCAATAATTAGTCTCCACCAAGAGACCAATTCAATTCTATATTAGAATTTGCTGCTGAAACCCTAACATATCCCTGCATTTCTTGGTGCAGTGCAGAGCAAAAATCCGTACAATAGAAAGGCCAAACTCCAACTTTTTTAGGCTCCCATACCGAAGTTTTGGTCTGGCCAGGCATAACTAATAATTCTGAAGTGTTTTGACCTATCATTGCAAATCCATGTGGTACATCAAAATCCTGTTCGTGGTTTGTAATATGGAAAAATACTTTATCTCCTACTTTTACGCCTTCAATATTATCTGGTGTAAAGTGACTGCGTATGGTGGACATATAGATATGTACCTCGTTTCCTTTACGCTCTACTCTAGCCTGATCTGGGCTTGTTACTGCATAGGGATGCTTGTTCTCATCGAGTCTATAGATTTTTTTAGCTTTAGGTGCTAATAATTCTGCAGGAATACCAGCAGCATAATGTGGTTCTCCGTGTGTTGGAAAATCGTAAAGCAATTCCATTTTTTCACCTGATATATCGTAGATCTGTGCTGAATGTTCCATCTCTGGGCCAACAGGCAGATATCTATCTTTTGTGATTTTGTTCAGTGCTACTACATACTTTCCAAAAGGCTTTCTTGAGTTACCTCCTGGAATCATTAAGTGCCCTACTGAATAATAGGTTGGCTTTCTATCGATAACCTCCCAAGTACCAACTTTCCATTTTACAACTTCAGAAGATATAAAGAAGGTTGTATAGGCATTTCCATCACTATCAAACTCAGTATGCAAAGGTCCTAGACCTCCACTTTTTACAGTTCCTGCAAGTACATCTTCAAACTTAAGAATAGGAATTCCGTAGGCCTCACCATCAAACTTTTTGCCTTCAATAGCAGCTATCATTTTTTCAAAAGAGTGCACCGTTAAATCTGCGGAAAGCTTTCCATTTCCGATGATATACTTCCCTGTTGGATCTACATCACAACCGTGTGGCGATTTAGGTGTGGGTAGAAAGAATACAGCACCAGGTACATCAAGTGGGTTAACGGTAAGTACTTCTTTTTTCATTGTGCTTGTAGCAGTATGCGTAGCTTCGTCATAAACATTATGCGCATAATTTGCTGGTACTTTTTTACCACCACCATTATTTACATATTCCTCTACTTTTTTCCAATTTATGGCTGCGATAAAGTCCTTGTCATTTTGGGAAGCATTTACCTCTTGTAGCGTACTAGCTTCTTCTGTGTTATAAGTAGTAAAGAAAAACCAGCCGTGCGATTGACCACGTCCTGGATGGGAAAGGTCATAATTAAAACCTGGCATTATAATTTGGAATTTAATGTCCATGTGTCCATGCTCTGGATCTACACTAATAAATGAGAGCGCTCCCTGAAAATTACCCTTATATTCATTAATTGGCATATCACGTTGTGGAATAGGTACTGAAAATCTAGTACCAGCCACTACATATTCTGTGTTTTCAGTAACAAAAGAAGAACTATGATTTCCTGCACTATTAGGCACTTCGATAATTTCCTCTGTCTCGAAGGTACTAAGGCTTATTCTAGCTATTCGAGGCGTATTGTTTCCGTTGATAAATATCCATCTTCCATCCAATTCCCCCTTGGTTTGTGAAATATCTGGATGGTGAGAATCGTCCCATGGCACAAAACCATGAGAAGTTTCGAGCATAGGTTTTGTTTCTTCGGAATAACCATATCCTGAAGTTGGAAATTGAGAAAATACAGGAATTTCTTTAAACATTCTACCTGAAGGTAAGCCGTAAACCGTCAAGTTACCGCTATAACCTCCAGACATGAATGCGTAAAATTCGTCGTGCTCTCCAGGTGCAACATATACTTTTTCTGCAGCACTAGAGTTTAATGCACCGCTAGATTTATTCTGTCCATTATTATTACCACAAGCTGTGAACAGCAGTGCGGCACCAAATAATGATAACAATTGAAATTTATAATTTTTCATTGGTAATAGTATTTAGTCGTTGTATGAGTTTTTTTTAGTTTGATTTTGGTAAAATCACCTTATCGACAACATGTACAATACCGTTGCCAGCCTTTACACTAGCTAGTATTTTTGCTCCACCTACATATACATCATCCCCTTTTACTTCTACTGTAGCATTGGTATCATCTGCCTGTCCCAACTTTTTAAAATTCTTCAAAAAGTCCTTATCATAATTACCAGCTGTAACATGGTGTTTTAAAATAGTTGCTAGCTTTTCTTTGTTCTCTGGTTTGAGCAAATCTTCTACCGTTCCTTCAGGTAATGCTGCAAAAGCTTCGTTAGTTGGTGCAAAGACCATCAAAGGCCCTGCATTTACAAGTGCATTTTCCAAACTTGCCGCCTGTACTGCCGCTACAAGCGTAGTGTGGTCTGGCGAGTTGATAGCTATTTGCAAAACATTTGGTGTAGAACTATCATCTTCTATAAAGGCTTGGCCTTTTTGACTTTGTGGAACAGTCTCTACTTGTGTCTGATCAGTGTCTGATTTTCCTTGTTTCTCTTCATTTTTACAACCGTAAAAAATTATTAATAATGCAACCATAAGAGGTGCTTTAAAAAAATGGATAATTTTCATAATTTTCTATTTTAAGGTTCGGAAATATTCTAAGATATCACGAGCTTGTGCCTCGGTTAAATTCTGGTTTGCCATAGCCGCTCCATTAAATTCTACCAATAAATCTTTTGCGCATTGGTCCTCTTCTGTCATTAATTTTGGATCGAGAATCATATTCATAATCCATTCTGGGCTTCTACGTTTCATGATTCCAGTTGGATTTGGCCCTATAAATCGTTTATCTGTTTTATGGCAAGCTGTACAGTTGGTCTTAAAAAGTGCTGCACCTCTTTCTACCATGGCATTATCTATTGTTGGACTTAGTTCCAAGTTTTTAATTTTACCAACACCTTTATTATCTAGCGTGATACGCTGTGATGCTGGTACTTCATCAGAAACTGAGTGTTCAGTTTTTTTCTCCACTTTAGATTTTTGCCCTATTTGAGGTCTGTCATTGGTTTTCTCTTCTTTACCACCACAGCCGACAAGTGTGATAATTGCGATTAACATTGTAAGTTTTTGAATTGTTTTCATTGTTTGATTAATTAATAGTTAAAATTCAGTTGATTTTATTTTACTATCTATATTAAGCGATATGTCGTTTTCATCATAACAAATTTAATTGAGATGAGTATCTTAAAATATGATATATATCATATAAAAGACATTTTTATCCTTTATAAAGGTTTTAAGCTATTACCAGGTTTGAGCGCATTTTAAAGAAATTTATATGAGAAAGTAAAACCTTATATTCTTAAAGTAAGAACAGGAATTATTGAGTGGTTTGCAACGTCCTCACTAATACTGCCGTTTAGTAAATGCGAAAGCCCTTTTCTACCGTGTGTTGGTATTGCAATAATGTCTGTAGTACTTAAATTAGAAAAATTATAGATGCCTTTTTCGATGGAATAATCTGCATAACGATTCACACTTTTTATGCCTTCTAAAGGGCTTTTGTGTCCTGCTTTTGTAAAGAATTTGAATAATATTTCATCCATCTCTTTAGTACTTTTGAAAGCGGTTCCTGGAAGATTAATGTACAAACAGTTCATTTTTGCATTGAGCATCTGAGCAAATTCAGAAATTCTGTTGTATGCATCAATACTTTCTTCATTAAAATCGCTAACAAATAATATGGTCTCTGAAGAAAATTTGAGTTCATTCTTTTTTACGACCAAAACTGGCACATTAGAACTGCGTACCACTTTTTCGGTGTTACTCCCCTTAGTGATTTCCATTAGTCCTTTGCTACCACTTGAGCCCATCACAATTAAATCTGCTGAAAGCTCATTGGCCAATTCGCTTATACCTTTGAAATCTATATGATTTTGCAAAAGTGTATCCACTACTATCCCATCGAGAAAATCTTTTTCTAAGAACTCATCAAAGTTCTTGGCAGCGAGTTTAGACTGGAAAAGCTTTTGTGCAAAGTTATCTGAAGGGTTTTTAGTTAATGACCTTTCATCTAAATCTACCATATGTGTTAAGACTAATTTGGCAGATATACGCCTAGCAATGGTAGCACCCACAGACAATGCTTTCTCAGATTCTTTTGAAAAATCTATTGGAATAAGAATAATTTTCATTTTAGATTGGTTTTGATTTATATACCAAACCTAATCCTTAAATATGCTTTAAAAAATGATATATATCATTCTAAAGTTTTTTCTTCTAACCGTTATCCAAGTCTGTTTGGTTATTCTTTTTATCGCTTTTAACAAGATTCATTATAACTATTACCAGTACAATACAGACTGCGACGAAAACACCGATTACTACAGTGCCCATTAACCAATCGACCAAAAAAATTGCTAGTGAAGTATTCATATTTATTAAGATTTAATTTTACCTGTTAATGACAAGCTTGATTTGCTGTAATATTTTCTACCGTTACCATATTAGAAGGAGAAATGTAAGGAATTCCCAATCCTAAGCCTCTCAATATAAAAAGGATTCCGATAATAACTACAAACACAGGAATGGCTTTTAATACACGTTTTTTTGCTTTTGAGGTTAAAAAATTCCCCAAATAGATTGCTGTAGTCATCAACGGTATTGTCCCTAAACCAAACATCGCCATATACAAGCTTCCTTGCCAAGCGCCTCCCATAGCTAATGCTCCAAAAATGGCCATATATACCAATCCACATGGCAACAATCCGTTTAAATAACCTAGTGTAAAAAATGTCCCTGTAGTTTTCTTTTTCAGTTCTGCACCTAAGGCAGATTTTATCTTGCTAACACCTTTGTAAATCGGTTTCGAAAAATTATATCTATTAAATATGCTGTTAGGAACTAAAACTGTAATTATCATTAATATACCAATACCAATTGATAGGTATTGTTGCATGCCAAAAAGCTTTAGACTTTTGCCCGCAATCCCAAAAACTAAACCCATCAGCGCATACATAAAAATGCGCCCAAAATGATAGGTTGCTATTTGAAACATACGTTTGTAGGTATTGTTGCGATCTACAGGTAATAAAAACGCAATAGGTCCGCACATGCCTACGCAATGAAAACTCCCCAAAAGACCAAATAAGAGTGCAGAGTAGAGCATTAGTAATTAATTTCTTTTTTATACATATAATCTTTGCCTTGGTACTTAAAGGTCATTGTAATGTTCCAACGACCGTCTAACATCTGTTTGTCAGGTATGAGCAAATTAGATCCGGAAAGGACTATTGGTAAGTCAAAATCCAGTTTTTGGTTAGACGGTCTGTACAGGAACACTTTTCCTTTGATATCTTGAGCATTTAATTCTGATGGAAACGTAAGTAACCATCCTTCTTTAGTTTTTTCTCCTTTTATTTTTTTACTGAAACTATGCGTGTTTTTCTCTGCATCTATTTCGGTTTGATATACCATTTCCTTTGCATAATATTCTTCAGTTACCAAATCGTAGCTGTATTTTTTATCGGTACTCATTGTGATAACCATGTACATTATGAATGCTATAAATACTATCATAGCCACTACTAATCCTTTTCCCCAATTCCACTTCATAATTTTTTGGTTTTAGTTATATCGCTATTTTCTTTACGTTGATCCATCATCAGTTTTGCTTTACAAGCTAGGTTCTGTTCTGTTTTCCCTTTTTTGCAATCTTCACAACATTTTTTCTTAGCTGGTTTCATTTTTATTAATTTTTGAAATTCGATGCTATTTTATCTGTATGTTCTTGGTCCTAAAAAAGCGGTAGTCGTGGTTTCTATGCGTTGCTCTCCGCTAAATATGCCGATTTCCAATCGGTCTTTATCTCCTGTGAGTGCACTGGCATTTATTTCTATAAATAAAGTGCCTTCTGCCAAACCTTGACCTTCAATATTAAAAGCATCATGTGATACTACTTGTATCGTTCCATTGTGCGATAATAATTTAAAATAAACGTTATCAATAGCATCATTTGTTTTGTTAATCAATTTATATGTATATACATTACTTATCATATTTTCAGCTTTTCTTTCGTACAACTGACCTGGTAATCGTAATATTCTGGCTTCAACATCATTTCTTAAAAACAGCATTCCAACAAGTACAGCAGTTAAAATTCCGAGAACTGCAACGTATCCTTTTAGTCTTGGCGTAAACTTAAACTGTTCATTCTTTTCTATATTGGCTTCACTTGCATAACGAATCAATCCTTTTGGAAGATTTACCTTTTCCATAATACTGTCACAAGCATCAATACAAGCAGTGCAATTAACACATTCTAGTTGCGTACCATTGCGAATATCTATACCAGTTGGACACACATGGACGCATTGAAAACAATCAATACAATCCCCTTTTCCTGAAGCCTCTCTATTCTCATTTTTTTTGAATTTAGCACGACCTTCCTCCTTTTCACCTCGCTTATAATCGTATGCAACCACCACAGATTTATTATCTAAAAGTACACCCTGTAATCTTCCGTAAGGACAAGCGATAATACAGACTTGCTCTCTAAACCACGCGAATACAAAGTAGAAAACACCCGTAAAAATCAGCAACGAAATAAGTGTATTGGTGTGCTTTGACGGTCCATCTATGATGTATCTTATAACTTGGTCACTGCCTATGAGGTACGCTAAAAACACATTGGCAATTATAAATGAAATGACAAAAAACACCGTCCATTTTAAAACTCTTTTTTTTATTTTGAAAGCGTTCCATGGCATCTTAGAAAGTCGGATTTGTTTACCTCTATCACCATCTATCCAATATTCAATCCTTCTGAATACCATTTCCATAAAAATGGTTTGAGGGCAAACCCAACCACAAAACAAACGACCAAAAGCAACTGTAAATAGTATCACAAAAACAACACCTATAATCATCATGATTACAAACAGATGAAAATCTTGTGGCCAAAAAGGAAATCCAAAAATATTGAAGCGACGCTCTAATATATTGAACATCAAAAACTGATTGCCGTTGATTTTTATAAAAGGTGCCGACAACAAAATTGCCAACAGTACATAGCTAACATATTTACGATACGTGTACCATTTTCCATCAGGTTTTTTAGGAAATATCCATGCGCGTTTTCCTTCTTCATTAAGCGTACCAATAGTATCCCTAAAATTATCCTGCCCTTGTTCTGCCATTATTTTATAAAGTATGCTTTAACGCTCAACGTATTACTGATTGCTCTTTACTTTGTTTTCTTCTTTAACAACATCTCCTGTAACTGGCTGATTCTCTATGATTATCTCAACTTCATTACCGTCAATCACTTTAATAGTTGCTTCCTCAATTGGTGCATCAGGATCTACCCAGATTTCACCTTCAGGATCTTTTCCGTCTGGTGGATTTGTACCATGTAAACTGAGAATATAACTTGCCACTTGTGCCATTTCAGCAGGTTTTAATTCACTTTTCCAAGCAATCATTCCTTTGCCATCTCTACCACCTTCGCTAATAGTTTTAAATACATTCTTAATTCCACCACCAAGAATCCAATGGTCATCTGTAAGGTTTGGGCCAATACTTCCGCCTCCACTTGCTTTATGGCATGCGACACAATTTCCAGAGAATATAGTTTCACCAGCTTTAAGATCCATAGCTTCCGTTAAGAGTTCTACGGTATTGAAATCGACGAGATCTTTAGCCGTTTTTTTCCATTCTTCAATTTCCAATTTGGCTTCAGCAACTGCAATTTCATATTCTTCTTCTTGATCGTAATCGCCTAACACTTCAAACCTAATAAGATATACCACACCAAATAATATCGTTGCATAGAACATATAAACCCACCAAGGTGGCAAATTGTTATCGAGCTCTTTAATACCATCATAGTTATGGTCTAAGATGATTTCGTGTTCTTCTTCAACTGCTTTACTGCCCAATAAGGCTTTATATTTATCTTTAAACCATTTGAATTGATTCGCTTTTCTCACTGCTTGTTTGGCGAGATAACTTTCTTGTTTTTCCGCGGATAGCGTTTTAAAAAGAACAGCATCCAAAGCTCCGATACAAACCTCTAGAGCTATGGCGAAGAATATAAGTGACCCGACAATGAGCCAGAATATTGGTTGGGTAAACATGGCCCATTCTGCTCCAGTTTCATAAACCCACTCTAATGTTACAATAGATATTATAGAGAAGGCTAAAATTCTTAAAATTGATGCTGTTGATCTCATAACTCTGAATCTTTTTCGGTTAGTGAATTGTCATTTAATGGAATATGGCTCACTTCTTCAATATGTGCCTTTTTGGCCGTAAACACCCACCAGAAAAGTCCAACAAAAAAGATGAAAAATATGAGTAATGAAATCATTGGATAAATCTCTACTCCGTCTATATTTTCTAAGTTTCCTTTTACAAATTTTAGCATGGCTTATTGGTTTGTATTTGTTAGTGTTTCTTCTAAATCCTTAACTTTTATATCTGTACCAAGGCGTTGTAAATAAGCTATTATAGCAACGACTTCCCTGTCTTTCATCTCAATAAACTCTTCATTATTTTCAGCAGCATACTTTTTATCTGCTTCGTAGGTTGTTGCGAAATCGGGATCGATATAAAGATTCTTTTCTATTTGACCTCCTTGTTCATCCATCCAAGCTTGAGCGCTATCAATATCTTCTTGAGTGTATGGCACGCCCAAAGACACCATAGCTTGCATTTTCTTTTCTGTACTCGATTTATCAAGTCTATTATTAATGAGCCATTTATAAGATGGCATTATAGAACCCGAAGAGGTACTCTGAGGATCATAAAAATGATTGAGGTGCCAATTGTCGCTATACTTTGCACCGACACGGTGTAAATCTGGACCTGTACGTTTACTTCCCCACAAAAATGGATGGTCGTAAACAAATTCTCCAGCTTTAGAATATTCTCCATATCGTTCTACCTCACTTCTAAATGGTCGTACCATTTGAGAGTGACAACCCACACAACCTTCTCTGATGTAAATATCACGACCTTCTAACTCTAATGGCGTGTATGGTTTTACACTTGAAATTACAGGTACATAATCATCTACCATTAAGGATGGAATAATCTGTACCATACCACCGATAAGAATGGCTATAGTAGCGAAAATCGTAAGCTTTACTGGACGTCTTTCTAACCAAGTGTGATAGCCTTCTTTGGCTGTACGTTTTTTGGTCACACGCTCTAAAGGCGCAGCTTCAGCAAGTTCATCAGTTACTTTGCTTCCTGCTCTCGCCGTCATAATGACGTTATAGACACCAATACATGCACCAACAATATAGAGACTACCACCAATGGCACGCATCCAGTACATTGGAATAATTTCGCTCAAGGTTTCTAAGAAATTACCATAAACCAATGTTCCGTTAGGGTTAAATTGTTTCCACATTGAGGCTTGTACAAATCCTGCCACATACATTGGCAAGGCATACATAATAACACCCAAAGTACCTACCCAAAAATGAACATTCGCCAATTTGGTTGACCATAGTTTTGATTTGAATAATCTTGGCACCAACCAATAGACCATACCAAAGGTTAAAAATCCATTCCATGCTAAAGCACCAACATGCACATGGGCAATAATCCAATCGCTAAAATGGGCAATGGCATTTACATTTTTTAACGAAAGCATTGGGCCTTCAAAGGTTGCCATACCGTAGCCGGTGATTGCGACTACCATAAATTTTAAAACAGGGTCTGTCCGTACTTTATCCCAAGCACCGCGAAGTGTCAACAATCCGTTTATCATTCCGCCCCAAGATGGCGCAATCAGCATAACAGAAAAAGCTACACCTAAATTCTGTGCCCAATCTGGCAGTGAAGAATATAATAAATGGTGCGGACCTGCCCATATGTAAATAAATATCAGCGACCAAAAATGAACGATGGACAATCTATAGGAATACACAGGTCTATTTGCCGCTTTTGGTACAAAGTAATACATCAAACCTAAAAAGGGTGTCGTAAGGAAAAATGCCACAGCATTATGTCCATACCACCATTGCACCAAAGCATCCTGTACTCCTGCATAAACAGAATAGCTCTTTAAAGCGCTTACAGGAATTTCAATACTATTAACAATATGTAAGACTGCCACGGTTACAAACGTTCCCAAGTAGAACCAAATGGCAACGTACAAATGTCGCTGTCTTCTTTTAAGAATGGTACCAATGAGATTTGCGCCAAATACCACCCAAATCACAGCAATGGCAATATCAAAAGGCCACTCTAATTCTGCGTACTCCTTTGATGTTGTATAGCCTAAAGGTAGTGTAATTGCTGCTCCTACAATTATAGCTTGCCATCCCCAAAAATTAAGTTTGCTTAACCAATCTTTCCACATTCTGGCTTTAAGTAAGCGTTGTGTTGAGTAGTAAACACCAGCAAATATGGCATTACCGACAAAAGCAAAAATTACAGCGTTTGTATGTAAAGGACGTAAGCGACCAAAACTAAGCCACGAAATACCATCTGTTAGGTTAGGGAATAAAAACATAAAAGCTAATAATAGGCCAATGCTCATCCCGATAATACCCCAAAACATTGTCGCTACAATGAAGTGGCGTACGATTTTATTGTCATAATAGAATTTTTGTACTTCCATAGTTATTTAATTATTCTTCTGTTTTAAGAGATGTGTTGGTTGATTTTTCGTTTGGACTTGTTGATGATTTCTTTATAATTTCATCATCAAAAAGCATGCGGACGGAAGGTGTGTAGGTATCATCATATTGTCCGTTTTTTACAGAAATAATAAACACTACAAAAAAAATAAGGGCAACTATAACGCTTATTGTCAAAAGCATATAAATAATACTCATACCTACCTGAATTATACCGTAAAATTAATTGTCCACACTTTTATAAAAGCTGATATATATCAGCTTTCGGAAATTTTTATAGTTGCTTTAAAAAAATCTCAAACCATTATATAAAGACCCAACATTCCCATAGTTTGCCGCAACTCTTTGAGCATTGGGTTAATGGTGTTTGGCTTGTTAGTTGCTGAAAGTCTTTCTAGTTGAAGGACTTTACATTTATATTTTGAAAATTGAGTTATTGCGTAATTTTGCATCACTTCACAATCCAAATATTGATCTTGATTGGAAATACTCTTTAGGTGATTCACTTTCTCTGAAAGTTTTGTAATTTCATCAGTCATAATCTATTTTTTTTGGGTTAGTGTTCTTCCTAAGAAATAGGTGGCTATAGTTGTAAAGACAACAATACTTATAGAACTTAAAGGCATTAAAATAGCTGCAACTACAGGTTTTAGGTGACCTGTTATGGCAAAAGCCAATCCTATAAGGTTATAAAAAAGCGAAAAGATAAAGGCGTACTTTATAACTTCAACACTTCTTTTAGAGAGTGCTAAAAATTGTGCAATACTTTTAAATTTTGATGCATCCAAAATACCGTCGCAGGCTGGTGAAAAGACATTAATATTATCGGAAATAGAAATACCCACATCACTTTGTGCCAAAGCTCCCGCGTCATTTAGTCCGTCTCCAATCATCAGTACTTTGTGGTTTTTATTTTGAAGTTGTTTAATAAAATTGAGCTTATCCTCTGGTTTTTGATTAAAATGCTGACTGGCATTTTCTGGTAAAAGCTGCGACAAGTATTGCTTTTCCCCATCGTTGTCTCCCGAAAGAATTATGATTTCGAAGGACTTTTTAAGCGTATCAAATAGGTCTTGGACACCTTCTCGATAGTTATTGTAGAATACATAACATCCTTTGTATTCATTATCAATACTGACATTAACAGCAGTTTTTTTGCTATTTTGGATTTTTTTAGATTGATTATTATTTACAAAACCAAAAGAACCAACTTTAATATTGCGTTTGTTGATTACGCTTGATATCCCTTTGCCAACATCCTCCTTAAAGTCATCTAAGGTTAATATTTCATTCTTATCGAGAATACTATATAAAGACCTACTTAAAGGGTGATTTGATGCACGTAAGGTACTTTTTAGCATTTGTTCTTCGTTCTTGGTCAATGCAATACCCTCATAAGTAATGGTACTTTTAATGCTAGATGTAAGCGTACCCGTTTTATCAAAAACGACGATATCAATATTCGCCAACTTCTCTATAATGGAACTGTCCTTTAGATATAGTTTTTCCTTTCCGAAAATGCGCAACATATTACCTAGTGTAAATGGTGCAGCTAGCGCAATTGCACAAGGACAAGCCACAATAAGTACAGCAGTAAAAACATTTAGAGCTATAGAGACGTCTATAAACAACCAAACTGCTGTTGCCAAAGTTGCAATAGCTATTAAACTAATCGTAAACCGTTTGCTTATAGCATCTGTTATTGAATAAAAACGACTATGATTGCCTTTTGTGAATATGTCATTAGACCATAACTGCGTGAGGTAACTTTGCTCCACAGGTTTAAGGACTTCCAGTTCAATAGAGCCAGCCTGTTGCTTTCCACCAGCGAAGATCTTATCTCCAGAAAATTTATAAATGGGTTCTGCTTCACCAGTTACAAAACTATAATCAATAAGTGCGCTGCCTTTAATGAGAATAGCATCTACAGGTATCAATTCGTTATTTCTAATGAGTATACGGTCTCCTTTTTCAAGTTCAAACACTTGAGTTTGCTCTTCCTTTTTTTCTTTTAATTTAGTGACCGCTATAGGAAAGTAGGACTTATAATCTCGCTCAAAAGACAAGTAAGCATAAGTTTTTTGTTGAAAGAATTTACCAAGCAGCAAAAAGAAAATCAAGCCAGCCATACTATCAAAAAACCCAGTTCCCCAATCCATTAAAATTTCTACTGCTGAACGAATAAACAGTACAGATATACCAATGGCTATAGGCACATCAATATTCAAAATTTTAGAGCGTAGGCCTTTGTAAGCCGATATAAAATAATCGCTACCCGAATAAAAAGCGACTGGCACCGCAAATGCAAACATTAATCCTCTGAAAAAGGGCTTGAATTTATCGAGCCAAAATTCATTAATCTCAAAATATTCTGGAAAAGACAAAAACATGATATTGCCAAATGCAAAGCCAGCAACACCAAGTTTATATATAAGACTTCTATCTGTTTTTGTTTTTTTCTTGGAAGCATCGTCCAAAGAAATATAAGGTTCGTAGCCTATTCTCGATAAAAGAATTACCAATCCTTTCAGGTTTAATTTATCCGAATCATAGGTAATTCTTACGGTTTTTTTAGGGAAATTAACTTGCGCTGTTTTAATAGCCGTATTCAGTTTATTGAGATTTTCCAAAACCCAAATACAAGAGCTACAATGTATGGGTGGTATCGAAAGTGAAACACTTTGTAGGTTGTTTTCATTAAAATCCAACAATTTTGCAACAATAGCTTCATTCTCTAAAAAGTCGTACTTATTATTGTTTAAGATATTTGGTGAAATGCCAGGTGTGCGTTCTAAATCATAATAATACGATAGGTCATTGTCATTTAAAATATCAAAAACCGTTTTGCAACCGTTGCAGCAAAACGTTTTATCAAAATGTTTTATGAGTTGCATATCGCAATCCTCACCACAATGGAAACATACGTCCATATTATCTAATTTGTCTAGGCTTTTACAGCCTTATTCATACCTATTGACAAATTTCTATTATTAAGAGCTTATAAAACATGATATATATCAGCTTCTTAAACATCTGTTAAGATTGGTGTTTCAATAAACAATTATGTTTATCTTAAGGTAAAAATTGATTATGAAGATATCTGCACTACACTGGCTATCATTTACTTCACTTACATTACTCACAACGGTAATATTTACTCTGATGAATTTAGACTATAGTTGGGTGTTTTTTATTACGATTTTGGGACAGGGCTTATTTGTCTTTACGGTTTATAAAGTTCTCACAGATGATTATAAAACAGACAAAAACTTTAGGGATTTTTATGAGGACAGACCAGATTTGGGTCAATAGCGTTTTTAAGCATGCCTTTTTATATATCGGTTTTAAATAAAAGATGTTCTAGATTTCATTTCATATGTTAAAACAAATCAAACCAAACTAAATACTATTAAGTTGAAGATAAATAGAAGCATTCTGAACCTATACTGTACCTATTGTAATAAAAAAAGCTTCCAATTTCTTGGAAGCCCTTTGTTTACTAGTAGCGGGAACTGGACTCGAACCAGTGACCTTCGGGTTATGAGCCCGACGAGCTACCTACTGCTCTATCCCGCGATTTAATACTAAAATAATTTTCTTAGCTTTTAACTTTCGGTTCATAATGCCGACTCAATCATTTTAGGACTGCAAATATACAACGGATTTTAATTTTTACAAGCTTAAAGCAAAAAAATAACGCTCAAATAAATTTGAGCGTTATTAATTAATAAATAATTAGAATCGTAATTTTTAGTCATCATCGTCATCTTCAGCATCTAAAGTTGCCAATGCACCTTTCATGTTCACTTCGTCTAAATCAAAATCTACAATGTTTGGCAGTTGTCCTTTTAGCATTGCATAATTCCCTTTAAAATCATTATTGCTTAATAATAAAGTCTTTAAGTTGCCCAATTGTGCAAGTTCATTTGGTAAATTTCCGTAAAATGCATTGTTGGATAATACTAATTCTTCTAAGTGTTGAAGTTTACCAATTGCTGAAGGAATTGTTCCGAGTAAATTATTATCAAAAACACTCAAAACCTTTAAAACCTTTAAATTTTCTATACTATTTGGGAGTTTACCCATTAATAAGTTACTACTTAAATTTAACGTTTCTAGTTTTGAAAGATTTCCTATTGATTTAGGAATTTCTCCAAAAAAACTATTATTATACAATTCTAACGCGATTAAGTTTTTTAAACTACCAATGTTTGAAGGTATCGCACCAACAAATTGATTAGAAAATAATATAAGATGCTCTAAATGGGTCATCTCCATCAATGATTTAGGTAAATCACCTTCTAATTTATTGAAGGATAAATTCAACACCCTTAAGGCCGTTAAATTTGAAATTTCTTTTGGAAGCTCACCTTTAAGGTTATTAAAAGCTAAGTTTAATGCTACAACATTATCATTCTCAATAGTTAAACCATACCAGCTAGAAATCGGTTGATCTAAATCCCAAGAATTTGTCCAAGCATCACCATTGGTAGAATTATAAATTGTAACTAAGGCTTCTCTTTGTTTTTGGGAAACATCAGCAAATGTTAATGCAGTAAGCAAGCAACATAGCAATGTAAGTTTAACAGTTTTCATAATAGCTAGATTTTTGCGGAGGGGCACAATAACACATCGAATATAGACGCTATTTCTATAAACTGCAAATTTTTTCGATGAACTACATTAACTTAAAATACAAATATCTAATAATCAGTTATTTAAAAATATCTACTGTTCAATGTTTTCAGCTTGAAAATTGACAATTTCCTGATTTTCAGTAATAACTGAAATCTGTATTGGGTTGCAACACGTTTCGCAATCTTCTATATAATTTTGTTGCTTTTGGGATAAGTCAATTAGCATAGAAATCTGTTCCCAGCAGTATGGACATTGAAAGAAATGTTCTTCCATCTTATCTTGATTTTTAGAATTCTACATTTAATAATTCACCACTTATTTGAAGCACCTCAAGCTCAGATAATTTGGCTTCAAACTTAGCTTGATTTTTGTTTAATTCAGCGTTTAATAAATTGAGTTGTGCCTGTCTAAATTCTATAGAATTTACCTGACCAATTTTGAACTTTTCTTGCGTACGCTCAAAATTATTCTGAGCAGTAATAATGTTCTTTTCTTGAATGTTATAAATCTCTAACCTATTTGCATAATTATCCCAAGCGTTATCAAAATCGCGCTCTATATTAAGAAGAATATTTTCTTTTTGAAGTTCTTGAGTTTCTAGATTTATCTTAGCATTTCTAACTCTATTAATTGTTGTTCCTCCATCAAATAAATTCCAAGTAAGATTTAATCCACCTGACAAACCTATATTAGTAGAACCTGCGACAAATGATGCTGCATTGTTGTTATTTTTATTCCAACCATAAGAGCCTGTTAAGCCAACTGTTGGTAGATATGCAGATCTACCAGAACTGATATCTAGTTCACTAATTGCTATATTTTTTTCGGTTTGAAGTAAAGCTACGTTTCGAGATTTTGCCTTTTTAAATAAGCTATCTTTTTGAAACTGTAGCGTGAACTGAACTTCTGTTTCAACATCATAATCGGTAGTATAAGTTTCTCCGAGAACTAATTTTAAGTCGCGTTTAGCATTTTTTAATTGCTGCTTGATGTTAATGATATTAATACTATCATTGTTTATATCCACTTCCGCATTTAAAACTTCTAACTTTGTGTTTTGACCATATTCAAACTGGTATTCTGCACGTACCAATCTATCTTTTGTAATGTTGAGTGTTTCTTCTAGCGTATTTAAATTGTCAGATAATTGCGCCACATTATAATACACGGAAAATAGTTGTATTATAGTATTCTCAATAGTTTCTCTGGCTTGCAATTCAGATAATTGATATTGTTCTTTTAATCGTTTAAAATTGTATCGTCTACCTAAACCATCAAAAAGTGTATAGTTAACATTTACACTAGCATTATATCGCGAACTTTCAGCTCCATTTAAAACTGCAGCAGGTCTACTACTATCTGAAAATTCTACTTCAGAATTATCTAAGTTATAAGTTGCACCAGCATTACCTGTTACTGTAGGTAGATAACCTGTGTTTAAAATACTTGAATTGTTTTCTGCAACCGCAACAGCATTTTCGGCAATTTTAATTCCATAGTTATTGTCTAGAACCAAAACAATAGCCTGTTCCTTTGTTAATACATCTTTTTGAGAAATCCCATTGAAAGAGATAAAGAAGATTATTACTAAAACTACTCTATTAAAATTGTGTGTCTTCATTTTCTTTCGATATAAAATGTTCTTTATGATAATCAACTCTAAGGCTTTCTGATTTAATTTCTGCGTTCTTCTCTTTTATAGCACGCTCAACTTCTTCTTTGGTAATATCATTTCCTGTGGCCAACCATTTAATATTGGTCTTTAAAAAATTACTAAATGAAAGAAAAATAGGTAGTACTACCAAAGTCAAAACCGTTGCAAAACCAATTCCATAAGCAATAGAAACAGCCATAGGTATTAAGAATTGTGCTTGTCTACTTTCTTCAAATATTAAAGGAGCTAAACCTGCAACAGTAGTAATTGAAGTTAAAAATATAGCTCTAAAACGCGAACGACCTGCTTCGTAAAGGGCATCATCAAAATTTAAACCTTCACGTAGATTGCTATTAAATTTACTGATAAGAACAAGTCCATCATTAACCATAATTCCGACTAATGCAATAATCCCTAGCATAGAGAGAATGTTTAAAGGAAAATCATGAATCCAATGTCCCCAAGCTACTGCTGGTAAGCTCAATGGAATCATTAATAATAACAATAGTGGTTGGCTATAGCTTCTAAACGTAAAGGCAATCACAACATAAATTAATAATAATACAGTTAGACCAACTGGTGTAAGCGAGTTCATTAATTTTAATCGCTCCCTGTTTTGACCTTCATAAGATGGTGTTACAGTAGGGTATTTAGATAAAATTTCTGGCATTATTTCATCTTTAATTTCTGCCATAATATCTGTTGCACTTGTCTTTTTTGTATCTTTTATATCTGCAGATACTTGAATTTCACGTCTACCCTCTAGATGATTTATCGCTACATCACCTCTAGTTATGCTATAACTTGTAACTTCTTTTAATGGTACTTTTTGACCGTTTGGTGCGGTTATACGCATATTATCTAGGTTGTTTATTGAAGAACGATTAGCTCTATCATAACGCACCCAAACTCTAATTTCATCCTGTCCTCTTTGAAAACGTTGCGCCTGAGAACCAAAAAAAGCAGAACGCACTTGTGTCATTACAGTTCTAAGATTTAATCCAAGCGCGTAAGCACTTTCATTAAGTTCTAACCGAATTTCTTTAATCCCAGCAGGATCGTTATCTGTAACATCTTTCAATAATACGTTACCCTCTAAGCTTTGCTTCAATTCTGCTTTAACCGCTTTTAATTCTGAAATATCATTACCTAATAAAGACACTGAAACTGGTAATCCACCAAAATTGCCTCCACCACCATAGACTAAACTTTCTACACCTATAACTGGGCCAACACGTTCTCTAAGCCTATTAGTTACTAAATCTGAAGTAATTTCATTTGGCCGTTCCTCACCTGGTAATAAATTAATTCTCAAAGACGCGGAAGACGAACCTGGACCAATACTTTTAATCATGTTTTCGACGAGATGCTTTTCATAATCATCGCCTAAATATTCTTTATTAATCTCATTAGTAACTTCGATAGCCTTGGCTTCAATAAATGAAATAATACTATCTGTGACGTTTTCATTTGTTCCGTTTGGCATATTTAGCGATATATCTATACGATCACTTGCAATTCTTGGAAAAAAGGCACCTCTAATAATCCCTCCCTGAAAACTTGCATAGGTGAGCATAAAGAAGACTATAAAAATTGAAATCGTTAAAAATTTATAATTAAGTGCAAAACGCAATATTGGGCTATAAACTTTATCTCTAAGCCAACGCATAATAGAATCACCAAATTTATTAACGTACCTCAGCTTTGCGAATATTTTTTGTAATACATTCATCTCAGCTTCAGGCCTTGCTTTTCGCAAAGCTTTAGAATGTGCTAAATGGGCAGGTAATATAATTAAAGCCTCAACTAATGATACTAATAATGTTATCATCACAACCACCGAAACCTCGCCAAAAAACTCACCTATTCTTCCATCTAAAAATAAGAAAATTCCAAAAGCTAATATCGTTGTTAGAATAGCTGAAACAATTGCAGGAAGTACTTCCATAACACCATCTATTGCGGCTTCTTCAGGTGACTTTCCTTTTTCATAGTGCTGATAAATATTTTCTGCGATAACAATACCATCATCCACAAGAATACCTATAACAATTATCATCCCAAAAAGGGATAATACATTGATGGTAACATTAAAATAACCTGCAAACATAAACATACCAAAGAACGCTACAGGTAAGCCAAATGCTACCCAAAATGCTAGTCGCGTATTTAAGAATAATGACAAAAATAGAAGTACTAATAGCATTCCGATAATTGCATTCTCAGTAAGTAAAGCAGTTCGCTGTACTAGAGTTGTTGATCTATCACTAACCACATTAAGCTGTACATTATCGTATTTCTGATTAAATTCTTCAATATAAGCTTTCGTCTTATCTGCAGAAGAAATTAAGTCTTCAGTATTTGTGCTTGTAATAGTTATATTAATGGATAAGTCACCATTAAAATAATTAGAGTTTGGAGTTTCAGAAAACTGATCTCTTACAACTGCAATATCTTTTAACTGAATAATACGGCCCGAAGCATCTGCTTTTACGACTAAATTAGAGAGTTCATTGGCGTAATAAGATCGAGAATTTGCTCTAATCAGATATTCTTCGGCATTTGTTTTTATAGTTCCGCCAGTAGTAATAAGGCTAGATTCATTTATAGCTTGAGAAACTTCTGCAAAAGTTAAATTATAAGCTAACAAATTAGTTTCGTTCAATGCTATTTCAATTTCCTCATCAGGATAACCTGAAATTTGAATTTGGGAAATACCATCAATACCTCGTAGATCATTTTCAACCTGTCGTCCAATTTGTTTTAATGTTGACAATGGAATTTTAGAACCACTTATAGCAAAAGTGATCGTTGGTCGCAGTGCTTCTTGTTTAGCTACAATTAAGGGCTCCATACCAACAGGAAATGTAGGTACACGATCTACCGCGTTCTTAACTTCGAGAAGCATAAAGTCTATATCTTTCCCTTTCTTAATTTCAACATTAATATTTCCACTATTTTCTCTCGATGTAGATGTGACACGTTCAACTCCATTTAATCCTTTAAGATTATCTTCAATTTTTAGAATAATACCTTCTTCTACTTCTTGAGGCGAAGCACCTGGATAGGTGACATTAATACTTATATTTTTTGAATCTATTAAGGGGAAAAATGAAGATTTTAGATTCTTTGCTCCAAAGAAACCGAATACAACAAAGGTTAAAATAACTACATCAACTGCTACAGTGTGTCTAATAAAAAAAGCAATTAGTTTTCTCATTACTTAGTTTGCTTTTTTAGGTGCATTTTCTGTAGGTCCTTCACTATTTTCAGTAAAAGGTTTTACTGCCATGCCAACATAAGCACCAGGAATCGGCTTAGAAACCATAATTGTACCATCTGGCACATCTTTAATAACAGCTTTAGTATCAGAAAAATAAACAGGATTTACATCGATGAGATCTAAAATACTATCTCTTACAACAAATATTTGATCACCTTCTAATACTAAACTACGATTAACTTCTATGGCATCAGATTCTTCTTTGGCATTAAGATTTGCTTCTAAATACATACCTTCTTTGAGTGCATTGTTTTTAACTTCAATATAAGCGGCAATAGTTTGTGTTGCTGTATCTATACTTCCGTTTACTCGCGATACTTTACCTGAATAGGTTTCTGTATTATCTAGGTTCTTAAGCACTACAGATTTTCCAACTTTTAATAAGCTTGCATAGGTTTTGCTTAATGCAACTTCCATTTCATAAACCGATGGATCTATATACTCTCCTAATTTCTGTCCATTCCTAATTAAAGAACCTTCAGTTACCAATGCTTCAGTTAATATTCCCGAAAATGGTGCTCTAATATTATATTTAGCTAAGCGCTGTTCTAAATTCTTTACGTTGTAATAATTTGAAACAATACCTCTACCAATAATAAAATAATTCTCTTTTTCTGAAGTCATTTCTGGTAACTTAGGTGTGGTTTTATTTAAGTCGAAACCACTCAAATAGGATTGCCATTTCTGAAAAACTTCTGGAAAATCAAGCCTTAAATCTGGCATTATAGCCGCAATAGAATTATACAAATTACTTTTTGAAGATTGTACACTTGCATAATACTCTGAAGCATCAATACGAATTAAATTTTCACCTCGACGGTATTCTTGTCCTGGTTTAAAAAGCTTACTGCTTGTTTTAAAAACCCCTTGAACTTCTGCATATAATTCAACGCGTCTTTGTGCTACTAAACTTCCGTTTGCAGGAATAACAATTTGTACTGTAGAATTTTTTACCGTATCTGTAAAAACTGTTTTTACAACTTTAGCTGGAGTTGGTCTTTTCTTCTTTTCGTTGTTAGCAATAGATTGACTAACGAAATAAGCTCCAACAATTAGGAGTACACCTAATAGGGAAAGAATAATTTTGCGCATTATAGTGTGATGGTTGTTAAATGGCAAATTTACCGATAACAGAATGCTAAGCCGTTAAAATAATCTTAATTATTAATAGTATCTAATTGCTCCTGTACGTTTTCCCAATCTTGCATAAGTTCTTTTAAAGCTTTTTTCTTTTTCTGATAGCCATCAAAAAACTTTGGATCTGATGCTGTTTTATCGTATTCAGTAGCTAGTTTTAAGTCGTCGGATTTAATGTCCTTTTCTAGTTGATTGATTTTAGATTCAATATTACTAATTTTATTATTAAGCGACTTCAGCTTTTTTTGCTCATCATAGCTCTGTTTGTTGCTTTCTTTTGGTTTGTTGGCAACAACCGTTCTCTTTTCGGCTTCTCTAAGGTTTTCAAGGTTACGTTGTTCGAGATAGAAATCGATATCACCTAAGTACTCTTTAATGTTCTGGTCTTTAAATTCGTAAACGGTATCTGTTAATCCTTGAAGAAAATCTCTATCGTGAGATACCAAAATTAAAGTCCCTTCAAACTTTTTAAGTGCCTCTTTTAATACATTTTTAGACTTAATATCTAAGTGATTTGTCGGCTCATCCATTATAAGGACATTCAAAGGTTGTAATAATAATTTAGCTAAAGCTAAACGGTTACGCTCACCACCAGACAACACTCTCACATATTTCTCTGCTTCGTCTCCTCTAAATAAAAATGAACCCAAAATATCTCTTACCTTGCTTCGATTAGTTTCATTAGCTGCATCAATCATAGTATCTAAAACGGTTTTGCTTCCATCTAAATATTCGGCCTGATTTTGCGCGAAATACCCAATCTGCACGTTATGTCCTAAATTTAAGTCGCCTTGATGCTTAATTTCACCGACTATAATTTTTGCTAAAGTCGATTTACCTTGTCCATTCTGACCAACAAAGGCGGTTTTGATATCTCTGGGTACAGCTAAGTTTACATTATGTAGAACTTGTAAATCTCCATAGTTTTTTGACACATTTTCTAATTCGACTACAACTTTCCCTGGTGTAATGGATACAGGAAAACTTAAACTCATTACGCTATTATCATCTTCATCAACTTCAATTCTATCAATACGATTGAGCTTTTTTACTAAAGATTGTGCCATTGTAGCCTTAGACGCTTTGGCTTTAAACTTTTCAATTAATTTCTCGGTTTGCTGTATTTGCTTCTCTTGATTCTTTTGTGCCGCAAGTTGTTGAATTTTCATTTCCTTACGCAACGCCAAAAACTTAGTGTAAGGTTTGTTGTAATCGTAAATTCTACCCAAAGAAATTTCTATAGTTCTGTTGGTTACATTATCTAAAAACATTCTATCGTGCGACACAATAACCACTGCGCCACTAATGGTTTTAAGAAAGCCTTCTAACCAAATAATAGATTCGATATCTAAGTGATTGGTGGGCTCATCTAAAAGCAATAAGTCATTATTTTGAAGTAGAAGTTTTGCCAATTCTATTCGCATTCGCCATCCACCAGAAAAGGTGTCCGTAAGTTTATCGAAATCTTCGCGTTTAAATCCAAGACCTTGAAGAATTTTTTCGGTTTCACCTTGGTAATTGTAACCACCTAAAATTTCGTATTGGTGTTGAATATCGTTTAAATCAATCATCAATTGATTATACGATTCACTCTCATAATCGGTGCGTTCTGCTAGCTGTACATTAATCTCAGCTAATCTAGATTCGCACAATTTAATTTCTTTAAACGCTTCATAAGATTCTTCTAATACTGTTTTACCAAAATCGAAATCAATATCTTGTTTTAAGAATCCAATCTTTAAATCCTTATCAGCAGCAATTTGTCCAGAATCTGCTTCTTGCTCTTTTGATAAGATTTTTAACATGGTAGATTTACCAGCTCCGTTTTTACCAATTAAACCAATGCGGTCGCCAAGACCGAGTTTAAAGGTGATTTCTTCGAACAAGTATTCTCCTTGAAATGATATAGATAGATTATGGATATTTAGCATAACTTTTTTGAATATTACAATTACTACAAACGTTGCAACTGTTATAATACAAGACCAAAATAATTTTATCTTTGTGTGGTCTTAAAAAATGCAAAAGTAACGGTTTTATCAATTTAAACCACTGCTATGATTAGAAAAGGAATGAAATTATATAGTATTCTTTTTGGTGCTTGTCCCAAATGCCACCAAGAATCTATGTATGTGGAGAAAAACCCTTACATACTTTCGGATACTTTAGCGATGAACGACCACTGCTCGCATTGTAAAACAAAATACCGCATGGAACCATCTTTTTTTTATGGCTCTATGTATGTAAGCTATGCCGTTAGTGTAGCTTTTGCAGTTGCTGCTTTTGTAATTAGCTATTTAATTTTTGAATCTTCTCGTACAGTAGCATTTATTTCCATTGTAATAACACTTATCGTTTTTATGCCAGTTATAATGCGATTGGCTCGTAATATATGGATTAATCTTTTTATGAGTTATGATAAAGAATTGGTTCGTAAAAGTTCTAGAGTAGTCTCAAAGTCGTAGAGTTAATCTCTTTATTTTATAATTTAAACTAAGAAAAACGTCTAATATCTATTTCTGTATCTAAAGCTGTATCATTTTCAATAAACTGAAATAGTTTGTCTGCTACATAAGGTGCAATCATAACACCTCTTGTGCCTAAACCGTTTAGAACATATAAATTATTAATCTTAGAATGTCTCCCAACCAAAGGTCGTCGATCTTTTACTGTTGGTCTTATACCTGCGACATGATTTATTATTTTAAAATCTGAATGTATAAACGTTTTTAGTTTAGTTAATAATTCTTGTTTTGCTTTTTCTGTTGAGTTTTTGGTCTTATCCTCATTATTATAGGTAGAACCTACATTATACAAATCCTCTCCTAGCGGAATTACAAATACCGAAGATTTTATGGCGTAATCAATTTTTAAGTCTGGAGCTTTTATAGTTATTATTTCACCTTTTGAGCCAGTTAAGGGTATGTCTTTAAAATAAGGATTCTGTTTAACGCCAAAGCCTTCGGCAAATACGATGTGTTTAGTTTCAATATTGTTATATTGAACTGCATCTCCTTTAAATTGAATAGTTTCATATTGAAACCTCTCCTCAACCAACTTATTCTCTTGTTTTAGGAATTTTCTATAACTGGTAATTAATGTTTTGGTATCTATTCGACCTGCGTATAAAACCTCTCCAAATCCAAATGAGGCATCAATTTCTGAGTTTGTGTTTTTAACTAATCGTGTAGACAAAAATACTTCGAGACTTGGTTTATCTGAAGCCGTAAACCATTTGTTCTGTTCTTGTATGGATGTGAAACGTCTTAAGATGCGTAGTTTATAATCTATTTTAATGTTTAGTTCGTTTTCAATTTTTGAATAATAAGGTAATGCTAGTTTTAGTTGTTCCTTGGCTTTCCAAACTTCTGAGAAACGTTTTAAAATAACAGGATTATAGAGTCCTGCAGCCACAACAGAAGATTTCTGTGAACTGTCATCGAATACCACAAACGATTTGTTATGTGCTCTTAATTGCTCACAAAATGCTATGCTTGCCAAGCCACAACCTACGATTATATAATCGACTTTTTTCATTATAGCAAAAGTAAATAGTAACACCTAAAGATGCATCATTTGTTATATAGTATTTATTTAAAAGCACTTTACAAAAGTCTATAGGACTACATTCAGATTAAATCTTGTTGTTTTATTCTATGCTCTGTATGATATTTAAAAATAAAAAAAAATCCCGCTGCAAAAGCGAGATTAGTTCAACTATCTATTTTGAATTCGTCTTTCAGACTTTTCAAAGTAGAGTTTCACTAAAAAAACGCCCACTTAAAAAGTGAGCGTTTATATTATTTATGTTGTAAGCGAACTAGTAACTCCACATATCTTGTTCAAAATCTCTGATCTTATTTTTAATACGTTCAGATTCTAAAAGTTGCATAAGTGCGTTCTCAGCTACATATTCCTTTACCTCTCTATCTCCGTAAACGTTTTCTTCTCTATAGATTAATCCATGGAAACGACGACTGTTTAATAAATGATCGAAAGATATCGGCGATGAACTATTTTTATTGTTAAACGCTTTAGCTTCATGCAAAATATCTCTTACCTCTGGATAAAATACCCAAAACAGACCTATTGGCTCTTTATTCGCTTCATCATCAGAATCTATAAAGTTTACATCTGGTGCTGCTGGTGCAATACCAAGAATACGATATTTTAATTCACCTTGACGCTTATCAAAATACCATAAACCTTTAATTAAAAAAGAACTGATATCTGCTGCACCTATTTGTCTACGAATAACATATTCTTCCGGAACTTTAGATGTGTCAGACACACCTTCAGCGTTCATCCAATCTATACCTTCATCAGTAATTTCTTCTTTCTTAAGTGAAGGTGCAAGATCTTCCATAGTACGCTCTTCAGTAAAGTAAGCATCACCATAAACTTTAGGAATCATTCCGCTTTCAATGTTATCCATTAAAACTTTGAATAAAGATTTACGTCCATCTCCTAAATTTCCTTCAATAGGAAAGTATAAAGGAAAGTTTACACGCTCATCTAATACCACATTTTCCCAAACCATTTTAGAAAATAAGATGTCTCTATCTCCAACGTAACCGTATTCTAATGGCTGATCATTGTCTAGAAGTAATTGTGCTTCGGTTTTCATACCAATTTCTTCTGGTATTTTAGCGTTAAGGATGTTGGCTTGAGCAAACATGGTGTTTACGGCAAACAATCCTAATCCGATATATAAAAAGCTTTTAATTTTCATCTTGTCTTTTAAATTTTGTTTGGGTGGTGATTCTTAAATATAACGTAATCAATAGAACTAAATTGTTCTAATTAGTTACTTCTATAGTTACAGTTGAAACACCTTTTAATCTGTATGAACTATTTCCGCTAATTGAGGCCTTGATATCGAAAATTGCAATAACATCACCTTTACGCGCTTTTTTAATTGCTGATTTAGCTTGAGCATTCATTTTAGTACCAGCTACTGCAACTGTTGGTTGACCAGGAACTTTAACTTTAAATGATGTTACGTTAATTGGTAAATCGAATACAAAGTCATCTAACTTAGCAGCAACAGTACCTATTTCTACATTACGTTTTGGTAATTTGGCAAAGCCATCCTTACCTGAAATAGTACCTGTTGGTTTAGGAATATCCTTAATTCTAAATGTTTGTTGATCACTTGCCCTAGAACCATCATCTAAAGTAGCAGAAACATTAATTGTAACCTCTCTACCAGAACCAGGATTCATAGTGTATTTACCTTGACCTGAAGCCTTAGATAAACCAGAACCAGATGCACTCACTTTATTATCTGGTACACCAGCAAAAGAAATTGTCATTGGGTTAGCAACACCACGATAAACGACGTTCATCTTATCTGCAGAAATAGTTGCAGAGTTTGGTCTTGGCACTACAACGTAGTTAGCTAAAATAGGAATCGGTAATTCCTTACCATTCTCAATAAATGTAAATTCACCATTAATTTTGTGTTCACCTACATTACCTACATTAAAATCTAAGCGTGCTGCGCCTGTTGAATCAATAGCTTCAGATAAGTTTATTTCTTTTCCTTGAACCATTAATTTAGTAGGCGGTACATTTGCATACTTACCTATTACTACTCTACCTTGAAATTTTTCACCAGCAAAAAATGCTGATTTATCAGCTAATACGATAGCCTTATAATTATTTAAAGTTGTTGCTTCAGTAACAACCTTTCCTAAGAATAAATTTAACATATTTGCCTGAGCGACCCTAACATCATTTTGCATTGCAGTCAGCTTAGTGTAAGATGCAATTGCTGGAAATCCTTGGAAATGATAGTTTAACCAATCTATTTCCTTTCCATCTTTATTTTCTACCTTATCAGTAGTAAATGTTTTTTTGAAATCTTCTGCAGTACCTCTATAAGATTCATCTTTAGATAAAACATCTAATATTGAAGATTTATATTCTTCGATTTTAGCCATGACCTCATCACCTTTCTTCGTTAAACGATCTCCAGTAAACCAAGCTTCATCAAGAATATCCGTTTTATCCATTGCCTCGAAAGGTAATTTTCCAGTTTTAGGGTCAGCCGTATATTTTCCTTCTCTAAGCAAATCTTGCTTTAAAGTTTCAATATACTTGTAAAATTTATCAGATGCAATCTCTGTCTGTTGCGCTCTTGCCGCTGGTACAGAAAATTCCTTTGGTTTTTCACTACTCTTTTCTTTTAAATCAGCTAATAAAAGCTCATTTCTTTCACCTGTCGATAAATTTGCATCCGCAAACTTCGCTTCCATCAATCCGAAAGCGGATAGTACTTCTTTAGACATATTCATTGCCATCATAGCAATAAATACCAAGTACATTAAGTTAATCATTTTCTGCCTTGCAGATAATTTTCCTCCTGCCATTGTAATTCGTTTTTTAAATGTTAATTATTAAATCTCGATTATAAAAACCAATTAGTTTTTGTTCATTGCAGTTAGCATTCCACCATACACACCATTTAATGATGATAAATTAGATGCTAAGGATTGCATTTGTTCTTTAAGTTTCGTAGCATTTTCAACTGATTCTTCGTTGATTAATGCTTGGCGATTAGCGCTTTCCATCTGTACTTTATAAAGACTGTTTAAAGACTCCATTTGTGCTGCAGCTAAAGACATTTCTTCGCTATATTTCTTTTGCGCTTGCATAGAATCTACTGTTGGAGAGATACCTTTTGCTGCACCTTCAAAATTTCTAATGCTTGTACCTAAGCTCGCCATTAGCTCACCATCGATTTTAGCATCTTTTAATAAATTATCTAGTTTTTTAGATAAGATACCTTCTGCATCCTTAGGTTCTTCTTTTTTCTTTTTTCCACTTAATGATTGTCCACCAGCGAGCTCAGGATATACAAGAGACCAATCGGTTTCTGCTTGTTGTTTCTCAAAAGCTGAGTATGTAAATACTAATGCTTCAACAATCATACCTATGGTTAAGATTTCAGAACCATAAGGCCAGTGTTGTATTTTAAATAATGCACCTACGATTACGATTGCTGCTCCTAATCCGTAGATCATATTAGTGATTGTCATTTTGCCTTTCTGTGCCATAATTTTGTTTAGTTTAAGTTTTAAGTTAAATGAATGTGTAACTTAAGTGGGTTAATTTAATTTGGGTTATTATTTAGTTTTTAATTAATTCGTTGCTGCGTTTTTGGTAACTTCAGTTCCCATATAATCTTGAACTGTTCTAAATCCGATATAACTTCTAGCTGAATCCGCATATTCATAATCTCTAGAACTTACTTGTAAGAAGTAGGCAACATCTTTCCAAGATCCTCCTCTTACGACTTTACGCGCATTATTAGGATCATTTACATTAGGATTGATTGTTGAAGAAAACTCATAAGATGCAGGATCGTAAGAACCGTTTACCCATTCTGAAACATTACCTGCCATATTGTATAAGTTAAAATCATTTGGATCGTAAGCATCTGCTTCTACCGTATATAATGCTTGGTCTGCTGCATAATCACCTCTTAATGGCTTAAAGTTCGCCATAAAGCATCCTCTATCATTTTTAGTGTAAGGTCCTCCCCAAGGATACGTTGCACCTTGAAGTCCACCACGTGCTGCATACTCCCATTCTGCTTCAGAAGGTAATCTGTATGAATTCACAGGTTGCTTCCCTTTACTTCTCTGGAAACCATTATGCTTTAATGTTCTCCACTGACAAAACGCTCTTGCTTGTTTCCAAGATACACCAACTACTGGGTAATCTCCGTAAGCATCGTGCCAGAAATAATCATTATGCATTGGTTCGTTATATGAATATGCAAAATCTCTAATCCAAGCTGTAGTATCTGGATAGATTTCTACTTCTTCTTGTGTTACGACCTCAGAACGCCTAAGATTTCTATTTTTAGCCGCTTTTGAAATGTCCATATACGTATACTGGAATTTAAATTGCTTTACATCCCAAGTACGTTGCCCATTGTAAGATTCTTCTAATGGTAAGTACATACCATCCATAACCTCAGCATATAATTCGTCTGGATAATCGTCTGTATCAAAATACAAATCAACATCACGATCTACTTTTCTTTGATCATTACCATACGTATTTTGCATATAACTTTCGTAAGCATTCATGTCTTCTGGGTTAGCATCTTTGTATGCAAACTCACCAATATCTCCGTTTCCTGGAGTCTTACCTTCTAAATCTGCCATTTCAGCTAATTTATATCTTAAGATAGAGTCTCGTACCCAAAATACAAATTCGCGATACTCGCTATTTGTAATTTCAGTCTCGTCCATGTAGAATGCTCTAACAGTAGCCGTTCTAGTAGGAGCATCTTGTACACCAGCTAAATCATCATCAGATTTACCCATAATGAAAGCTCCACCAGGTACTAAAGTCATACCGTAAGGCTTTTCTGGATGCCATGATTTACCTTTAACACCTACCAATTGTCCTCGGTCTCCAGAATTACAACTGGCAACCAAAACCAAAACAGTGGTTAATAAAATAAACTTCTTAATATTCATAGTAACTCGAGGTTAAATTAGTCGTCCTTAATTTTAAGGTCGTAAACATATTTATATATTTTCTAAAAAACAACTTTTTTACAAGTTATTTTGCACTTCGTCCTAAAAAGATGCATTTCATCGACAAAAATAATGCTAAATATCGACAAAGTGCATACTTTAATAGCTATTCTTCCGATAGGCTTTATACCATCGTTCTGGTATTTCGCCTTGTGTTGCTGACACATAATCGGAATGCATGCATGGTAATAACGCATGTTTTTTTAATTTATTATTAACATCTGGCAAAAAAGGAATTTCAATCCACCATCGTCCTGTTTTTAAACTCTTATAAAAAATAAGCTCATCGTCTTCTACCAAAACATTATACTTTTGATGCTGGCTTTCGTCTGCAAAATTGTCGTCCTTTACTCTGCAGTTAACACCTTCAATAAAATACCAAATCATTTGTGCTAGTAACATTGACGTTGCACTATCATTTTTTGAGTTGTAATACTCATAAATACCAAATGAAGATACTTTATTACTTATTCCTGCATAACGACTGATGGCACAAATTTCTTTACCCGAAAAACCATTAGGAGAATACTTTTGATTGTCACTCACTTCTGCAGCTCTCACGGATTTTAAATCTATAGATACTATATGAGCGTCTCGCAATAAAGGCTCTACTTTATTAATAGATCCAGAAATCTGACCTAAACGGTACCCTTCAAAATACAATTTATCTATAAGATCTATCTCTTCTTGGGAGTTAAAATAGGTTTGATAACCAATCGTAGAATAATTAAAGAGATTATAAGGCTCTTCTACTATAACTTTACCAACATAACTGTTATTTTTTATGGGAAGACTTGCATCACCCAAATCAAAATTGGTATCGACGTTGACAATATTTATCATTGGCATTATCGTGTCATAAGCGCGATAATTTGCATAGGTAAGATCTTGACTACCTCCTAAAATGATTGGAATGATATTTTTTTCTACTAAAACTGTAATTGCCGTACGAATTGCAAAGTAAGTATCTTCTACGGTCTCACCTGGCTCAATATCACCTAAATCTGCAATAGTGGTATGCCAGTTTCCTGGAAATAATGTATAAAGCGTTTTTCTAATAGAATCGAAATTAATTACGGCGCCCATGTAATTAACATCATTGCGATTTTCTTTAACACCTATAATAGCTAATTGAACACCATCTAAATCTGGAATACCATTTTGACGCGAGTGAACATTAATTTTTTTTCCGAGGGCTTGTTGTGCGATTAACTCTTTATGAGCCAAAACTGAATCTGAAACAGGCGTTAGAAAATTAAAATTCATTTAGTATTACTTCTTTTTCGTTGTTGCTTTCTTCTTAGTAGCTTTTTTTCTTGTTTTCTTTTTTGGTGCATTTTTTTCTAGCAAAGCTTGTGCCTTTTCTAGAGTCATCTTAGTCACATCTACTGTTTTAGCGAGCTCAACTTTTTGTTTGCCCTTAATAATATTGTGTCTTCCCCATCTTGCTTTCTCAACTCTAACTCCCTCGTCTTCCCAATTATGGATGACTTTATCAATTTCTTTTTGTATTTTTTCTTCAATCAAAGTTACGAGGTCTTCTTCAGATAAATTATCCCAATCGTACTTTTTATTCACGTTTATGAACATGTTGTTCCATTTAATAAATGGTCCAAAACGTCCTTTACCTTTGGTCACCTCTAAATCTTTGTATATATATATAGGAGCGTCTGCTTTTTCTTTCTCCTTAATATAGACTAATGCTTCTTCCATTTCTACACTTAACGGGTCAACTCCCTTTGGAAGCGACACAAACTTTTTTCCAAATCTTACGTATGGTCCAAAACGTCCGTTATTTACTTCAACTTCTTCATCTTTGTAATGACCTAAAGCTTTTGGAAGTTTAAACAAATCCATAGCTTCCTCATAGGTAATAGAATTCAATTGTTGATCTGGAGATAGACTTGCAAATTTTGGTTTCTCCTCATCATCCATAACACCAACCTGCACCATTGGTCCAAACTTACCTAAACGCACACTTACTTGACGACCCGATTTTGGATCTGTACCTAAGATACGTTCGCCAGATTCGCGTTCTGCATTTTCTTGTACGTCTTCTACTTGTGGATGAAAACCTTTGTAGAAATCTTTCATCATTTCTCTCCAATCCTCTTTCCCTTCAGCAATATCATCAAACTTATCTTCTACTTTAGCCGTGAAATTATAATCTAAAATACTTTCAAAATGTTTAACTAGAAATTCAGTAACAATCATACCTATATCTGTAGGCACTAATTTCCCTTTGTTAGAACCTGTCTGCTCTGTAAGTGCGTTATTTTTTATTTTACCTTCTTCTAATACCAATTGTTTATAGGCGCGTTCATCACCTTCATGCGTTCCCTTCTCTACGTAATTTCTATTTTGAATTGTAGAAATTGTTGGAGCATATGTTGACGGACGACCAATACCCAATTCTTCTAATTGTTTAACCAAAGAGGCTTCCGTAAATCTAGCAGGTGGTCTTGTAAAACGTTGTGTTGCTGTAATATATTTATTAAGCAGTATTTCACCCACTTTTAAATCTGGTAAAATGCCTTCTTGCTCAGCATCTTCATCATCCGTGCCTTCTAAATAGACTTTCAGAAAACCTTCAAATGTTATAATTTCACCATTTGCTGTGAATTGCTCTTTTACTGTATTTTTAGAATCAATTTCAATTTTAAGATTTGTGCGTTCTAATTTTGCATCGCTCATTTGAGAGGCAATAGCACGTTTCCAAATGAGATCGTAGAGTCTTGCTTGGTCGCGTTCTGCGTTAACCGTATGATTAGAAAAATCAGTTGGTCTTATAGCTTCGTGCGCCTCTTGAGCTCCTTTAGATTTGCCTTTGTAATTTTTTGGTCTGCTGAATTCTTTGCCATAAGCAGTTATGATTTCATTCTCCGCTCCTTTTTTTGCCTCATCAGATAAGTTAACACTATCAGTTCTCATGTAGGTAATGAGACCAGCTTCGTACAATCGCTGAGCATTACTCATCGTTCTACCTACAGAAAAGCCCAATTTACGTGATGCTTCTTGTTGTAACGTTGACGTTGTAAAAGGCGCAGCGGCAGATTTCTTAGCTGGCTTTTTCTGCAAGTCTGCTACATTATAAGACGCATCTATATTATTATTAAGAAAGTTTAAGGCTTCTTTTTCAGAATTAAAATTCTTTGGTAGTTTTGCTTTAAAAGCACTTCCGTTTTCATTGGTAAATTCCGCATCTACTCTATAAGATGCTTTCGCTTTAAAAGCTTGTATATCTTGTTCGCGTTCTACAATTAAGCGCACCGAAACAGATTGCACTCTACCAGCAGATAAACCTCCCTTAACTTTTCTCCATAATACTGGAGATAGTTCGTAACCTACAATACGGTCTAAAACACGTCGCGCTTGTTGCGCATCTACTAAGTTATAATCAATACTGCGTGGGTTTTCAATCGCTTTATTGATAGCGCTTTTTGTAATCTCGTGGAATACAATACGCTTGGTTTTATCTTTATCTAATTTTAGCGTTTCAGCCAAGTGCCAAGCGATTGCCTCTCCCTCGCGATCCTCATCACTTGCCAACCAAACCATTTCTGCTTTTTTCGCTAAAGCTTTGAGTTTTTTAACGACATCCTTCTTATCTTTAGAGACTTGATATTTTGGCATAAAATCTCCTTCAACATCAACTCCTAATTCTTTGGAAGGCAAATCAGCAATGTGCCCAAAACTGGACTCTACTTTATAATCCTTACCAAGAAATTTTTCAATGGTTTTTGCTTTTGCAGGTGACTCAACTATAACGAGATTCTTTGACATTCTTTGTTTTTTGAAGGTACAAATGTATATGAAAATTAAGATACAATCCTAATTTGGTCTTAAATACAATACATTTTATGGTATTTGTTTTACGTATTAAAAGTAAAAAAAGCCTCATTAGCGATGAGGCTTCTATAAATTAAAATTGTTAATTTAAATAGATAATTTAATGACTTTAAAATTTCTCATTCTCTATCTGCAAAGGTTCATCCTCAAAACCAATAACCTCTTTATATATAAGATATGGTGGTAAAAAAGTGAAAGACGTAGTTACGTAGATACCAACAAAGCACATTAGCATACCTATAATACCTGCTAAAAAACCTGAAACCCAAAGCAAACCAAAGCTTATAAGCCACTTTTTGTTTCCAAGATCGAAACTTAATTTTATGATTTCTGAAACCGATTTCTCTGGATTAAAAGCATAGATCACAAATATAAAAGACAATGGTACTATAACATAGATTACAGGAAAAAAACATAACAATGTTGCAATTAATGTAATCCCTGCATAGGCTAAACCTAGTTGAATTGTTTTTCCTATGTATTGCTTTTTAAAAAAATAGAAATAATCTTCTTTACCCATTTCTTCTAAATCTTTTAGCTTACAAATTCTGTAAAATGCGGTTTTTAAGCCTACTCCAATAATGCTCATTGCTGCCATAACACATACGTATAAGACTAACATAACTGCAATTGCCAGAGGGCTTGCGTCTGGCTGAGAATTTTGACTATAAGGATCATAACCTGAGCCATACGCATCAAAATATCCCATAAATATCAATGGAATATAAATAATCATTGCAAAAGGAATAGCCAGTATCATATTTAACAAAAGCGTTATCAATCCTTGTACCCAAACTTTTTTAAATAATTCTATGGCTTCATTAAATATAGTTCCGAATTCTAAATTTTTAGAATTTTGAATGCGACGCTGCAATTCTGTAGTGCTCATCTATTATCATTTTTTTAGTGCCTCAAAATAAATCATTTTAAATAAGATAATCAAATTAAATTTTCTGACTGCCACTTTGTCATAAAGTCTAAAATAATCTTATCTTTGCATGCTTATTGAGATTTCAGAAATTAGATTAAATCAGATTCTCATTTTTATGGGAAGTGTTATGGAAAAAATTATAGACGAAAACAAACAAGGTGAGACTTTAGTGCTAGACAATAAAGCTGGTAATAATCGTAAACTTTTTATTGAGAGTTACGGTTGTGCTATGAATTTTAGTGATAGTGAAATAGTAGCATCTATTCTATCCGATCAAGGATTTAACACAACCCAAAACCTAGAAGATGCTGATCTCGTTTTAGTAAATACGTGTTCCATAAGAGACAAAGCCGAACAAACCGTTAGAAAACGCTTACAAAAATACAATGCTGTAAAAAGTATTAACCCTAAAATGAAAGTTGGTGTTTTAGGCTGTATGGCAGAACGCTTAAAAACTAAATTTTTAGATGAAGAAAAAATCGTTGATTTAGTTGTAGGTCCAGATGCCTACAAAGACTTGCCAAATCTCTTAGCAGAAGTTGATGAAGGTAGAGATGCCATTAACGTGATACTTTCTAAAGAAGAAACTTATGGAGATATTTCACCTGTAAGATTAAATAGTAACGGAGTCACTGCTTTTGTATCTATAACACGCGGTTGTGACAATATGTGTACGTTTTGTGTAGTGCCGTTTACTAGAGGACGCGAACGCAGTAGAGATCCGCAAAGTATTATTGAAGAAGTTAATGATTTATGGTCCAAAGGTTTTAAAGAAATTACGCTCTTAGGACAAAATGTAGATAGCTACCTATGGTATGGTGGAGGTCTTAAGAAAGATTTTGAAAAAGCATCTGATTTACAAAAAGCCACTGCAGTAAGTTTTGCAAAGCTTCTGGAGTTATGTGCTAAAACACAACCTAAAATGCGTATTCGTTTTTCCACGTCTAATCCTCAGGATTTTACGATGGATGTTATTGAAACTATGGCAAAATTCGATAATATCTGTAAACATATACATCTACCTGTTCAAAGTGGAAGTGATCGTATTTTAAAAGAAATGAATCGTTTACATACACGAGACGAATATTTTGAACTTATAGATAATATTAAGCGTATGATACCAGAATGTTCTATAAGTGTAGATTTAATAGCAGGTTTCCCAACAGAAACCGAAGAAGATCACCAAGACACGTTATCATTAATGGAGTATGTACAGTATAATTTTGGCTATATGTTTACATATTCTGAGCGACCAGGCACTATGGCAGGACGAAAGATGGAAGACGATGTACCAGAACATGTTAAAAAACGTCGCCTGAGTGAAATTATACAATTAGAACGCAAGTACAGTGAAATTAACACACGTGAAAATTTAGGTAAAACCGTAGAGGTATTGATTGAAAAAGCATCTAAAAAATCAGATCTACAATGGTCTGGTAGAACTTCAGATAATACAGTAGCCGTATTTCCTAAAGCGCACTACAAAGTGGGTGATTTAGTAAATGTGCGTATTATAGATTGTACAAGTGCTACACTTATTGGTGAAGCTGTTGGTTATTCAAAAAATAATTAATTAAAAAATATAGAAACTCTTTTTGAGAAAATTATTATGGAATCTATTCAAGCTATAAAACAACGCTTCGGAATTATAGGCAACGATCCTAAGCTTAATCGTGCTATAGAAAAAGCAATACAGGTTGCGCCTACTGATATTTCCGTATTAGTGACAGGAGAAAGTGGTGTTGGTAAAGAAAGTGTTCCTAAAATAATACATCAGCTTTCTCACAGAAAGCATGGAAAATACATTGCAGTAAACTGTGGTGCTATACCAGAAGGCACAATCGATAGTGAATTGTTTGGTCACGAAAAAGGCGCTTTTACGGGTGCAACTGCAACACGTTCTGGTTATTTTGAAGTTGCAGACGGAGGCACTATCTTTTTAGACGAAGTTGGTGAATTACCCTTAACTACCCAAGTGCGTTTATTACGTGTTTTAGAAAATGGGGAATTTATAAAAGTAGGTTCTAGTAAAGTTCAAAAAACCGATGTAAGAATTGTAGCAGCAACGAACGTTAATATGTTCGATGCCATTAAAAAAGAAAAATTCAGAGAAGACCTCTATTATCGCTTAAGTACTATAGATATTAACTTACCTCCACTTCGTGAACGAAAAGAAGATATTCATTTACTCTTTAGAAAGTTTGCGAGCGACTTCGCTTTAAAGTATAAAATGCCAACAATAAAGTTGACTGATGATGCTATTAATTCACTTTTAAAATTCCGCTGGAATGGTAACATTCGTCAGTTGCGAAATGTGGCAGAACAGGTTTCAGTTTTAGAACAAAATAGAACTATAAGCGCGGCTGCGCTTCAACATTATTTGCCAAGTGCCGGTAATAATTTACCAGCTGTTATTAGTACTTCAAAATCTGAAAGCGATTTTAGTAGCGAACGCGAAATTTTATATAAAGTCTTGTTTGACATGAAAAGTGATCTCAATGACCTTAAGAAATTAACCATGGAGCTTATGAAAAATGGAAGCGCATCAGATGTACAAAAAGATAATGAGCACCTTATTGAAAAAATTTATGGAGAGGATAAAGACGAAGATTTTAATCATTCCATTGAAAATTTAGAGGTGCTATCAATTCCTGAAAGCTCTAAAAATCATGATGCTGTTGTCACTAATGTAGAAGACAAATACCATTTTGCTGAAGAGATTGAAGAAGAAGAAACCTTATCTTTACACGACAAAGAATTAGAATTAATTAAAAAATCGCTCGAGCGACATAGTGGTAAACGTAAGTTAGCAGCTGCGGAACTTGGCATAAGTGAGCGTACACTTTACAGAAAAATTAAACAATATGATCTTTAATCTTTAACATAATTATATGAAGGCTGTTGAAATTTTTATGATTAGGAATACGTTTTCTAGAAATAGCTCTGAAGCTATAAGAAAAGAAGCTGAAGACTTAGTAAACGAAAAACATTATAAAGGCTATCGTTTAATAAATATAGATTTTGATGTGGCCGATAATGCAGGTTATATCTATGCATTTATTACCATGAAACGCCCAAACACATATTAAATGAAACTATTAAAATTCCTTTTTGTTATTATAATTGGCCTTACAATTACGAGTTGTAAGGTTAAATACTCCTTTACTGGTCTAACAGAAACACCTAAAACATTTCAGGTTAATTTTTTTCAGAATAACGCAGATTTAGTAGAGCCAGGTTTAGGTAGAGATTTTACACAAGCGTTACAAGATTTAATCCTCAATCAGACAAGTGCAGACCTTGTAAATACTGGTGGCGAGGTTATCTATGAAGGAGAAATCACCGAGTATCGTATTGCACCAATGACAGCTACCGCTCAAAATACAGCAGCACAAAACAGATTAACTATAGGTGTAAATGTAAGATACATTAATACAAAAGATGAGGAAAAAGATTTTGAACAACGCTTCTCCTTCTTTTTTGATTATCCAGCAAATGATCAATTAGTTGGAGGAACCAAAGACGAAGCTTTTGAAGTGATTTTTGAACGCTTAACGCAAGATATTATTAATGCTTCTTTAGCAGACTGGTAAGCTATGCAGCTGCAAGAACTCACATATCTATTACAACATCCTGAAGCCATTACAGCATCACAGTCAGATGCGTTATCATCTACAATAAAAGATTATCCATACTTTCAACCCTTACGTGCGTTATATCTTAAAGGACTAAAACTAAAAGAAAGTTACAAGTACAATTACGCCTTAAAAATTACAGCAGCGCATACCTCAGATCGCAGTGTATTGTTTGATTATATCACTTCAGATGTTTTTAATCAGAATGAAATATCTAATCAAATTAAACAAAATTCAGAAAGTATAAAATCTATTAAAGTCAATGCAATAGATGATATTTCAGTGAATAAAAGTGTGACTATAGACGAAGCACTTAAAGAACATATTAAAGCCACTGAGGGTGTTTTAGACCCTAATTTGTTCAAAGCAAAATACAAACCCGCAATACCTGAAGCTAAAATTGAAGATTCAATTATTTCTGTAGATGTAAAAAATATTACTGCAGAGAAAAAACTCAAAATTGGTAAACCTTTAGAATTTGACAAATCTGAAAGTCACTCATTTTCAGAATGGTTAAAAATTACAAGTTTTAAACCTATTGTAAGAAAAACTGAAACTAACGTTAAAGTTGAATCTGAATCTGAATCTGAATCTCAATCGAATATTTCCAAAAGTCCACTTGAGGATAAATTCGATATTATAGATAAGTTTATAAGCGATAATCCAAAGATAAAACCTATTTCTAACACTGCGCCCAAACCTAAATTGGTAAATAACGACGACACAATTTCAGATAGTCTTATGACTGAAACTTTGGCACGTATTTATTTAGAGCAAAAAAACTACGATAAAGCCATTCAATCTTATAAAATTTTAAGTTTGAAATATCCAGAAAAAAGTAGTTTCTTTGCAGACCAAATAAAATTGGTAGAAGAATTAAAAGACAATAACAACACATAAACATGAGTACATTTGTAATCTTTTTGATATTAATAGTTATAGTAGCGTTTTTACTAGTCGTAGTTATTATGGTACAAAACCCTAAAGGTGGAGGGTTATCATCATCTTTTGGTGGAGGTGGTACTCAGCAAATGGGTGGTGTAAAGAAAACAGGAGACTTTTTAGATAAAAGTACTTGGTTTTTAGCATCTGCTTTAATTATTTTAATTTTAGCATCAAACCTTACTATTGATAGCGGAAACACTATAGAGTCTAAAGCTTATGACGCAGATGATGCAACTGAACTACCTGTGACATTGCCACCTGCTGCAACCGATAATAATACAACGACTAACGATTCTATTGGAGGTTAAATATTCTTTTGTATTATAGAAACACATAAAGTCAACTTACGTAAGTTGACTTTTTTTATATCTGCGCATTTAGCAGAGTATCTGAAACTTTGTCAGTCAATTGTCCTTGGCATAATTTTCGAACTACGCTAAAGCGTAAATTAATAATTAAACAACTAAAAATAAAAACAAATGGGCTTAAAAATTAAACCATTAGCAGACCGCGTTCTTGTAGAACCAAAGGAAGCAGAAACTAAAACAGCTTCTGGTATTATTATTCCAGATAACGCTAAAGAAAAACCACAAGAAGGCACTGTCGTTGCTACAGGAAAAGGAACAAAAGATGAACCTATCACTGTTAAAGTAGGTGACACTGTGCTTTACGGAAAGTACGGAGGAACTGAGTTGAAACTAGAAGGTAAAGACTATTTAATGATGCGTGAGAGTGATATTTTGGCAATTATCTAATCTGCTTTAAGCAATATGCCTTAAGCTTCAAGCGATGAGAAATTTTAAAAAATATGATATTTGGAAAATAAGTCATGTATTTACACTTAAAATATATGAGCTGACTAAATCTTATCCTAAAGATGAGATCTACGGAATAGTTTCTCAAATTCGTAGGGCATCATCTTCTATACCAACAAATATTAGTGAAGGTTGTGGAAGAACAAGTGATGCTGAATTCAATCG
>Ga0209186_1000021_pt1 | contig 137467 bp, 107 predicted proteins | sample SidtaG_FD_187426 | JGI IMG/M metagenome (GOLD analysis project Ga0209186, IMG submission 187426) | Marine algal microbial communities from Sidmouth, United Kingdom - Sidmouth_Male2 metaG (SPAdes) (version 2) | ecosystem: Host-associated > Algae > Red algae > Unclassified | place: Sidmouth... | reverse complement strand
TTTAATGATTAATTATTTACGCGTAGAATAATAATGATTAATGGTTAGTGTTTAATGATTAATTATTTACGCGTAGGATAATAATGATTAATGGTTAGTGTTTAATGATTAATTATTTACGCGTAGAATAATGATTAATGGTTAGTGTTTAATGATTAATTATTTACGCGTAGGATAATAATGATTAATGGTTAGTGTTTAATGATTAATCATTAAAAACATATTTCCTCGCTTGATTCATTTTTGTTATATTGCAATATCTAACAATGAATAACAAAAAGATTTAGGATGAAATCACCACTTGAGACACTATACAAATGGGAAAAAGAACAACCCAATAAATTATTTTTACATCAACCAATTGATGGGAAATCAATTTCTTGGACTTACAAGGAAGCTGCCGATGAGGCACGACGAATGGCTGCAGCATTAAAAGCAAAAAAACTGCCTGCAGAATCAAAGATTGGCCTTGTTTCTAAAAACTGTGCGTACTGGGTAATGTGTGATCTGGCAATTATGATGGCTGGTCATATTTCAGTACCAGTGTATCCAAATGTAAAAGACATGAATCTTAATTATGTCCTCCAGCATAGTGAAGCCAGCTTACTGTTTGTCGGTAAATTGGATAACTGGGATGGAATGAAAGATGGCGTGCCTGAGCATGTAGAATGTATTTCTTTTCCTAACTATGGGCCTAAGGGGTTTACGCAATGGTCTGATCTCATCAAAGAACATGAACCGATTGCTGGTGAACCTGATGTGGATCAATCAAAAGTCATGACCATCATCTATACTTCCGGTACAACAGGAAGACCTAAAGGTGTTGTACATGATTTTGAATCCTTGATTTTTGCAGTAACGAATGCCTTAACACAACTCGATTTGGGGGGGACTAATGCACGCATGTTCTCTTATCTTCCCATGTCGCATATCGCAGAGCGGATGTTAACTGAAATGGGTACGCTGTATAACGGTGGAACGATTTACTTTGCAGAATCACTGGATACTTTTGTCAAAAATCTCAGTGCTGCGCAACCTACTGTTTTCTTTGGCGTTCCTAGGATCTGGACAAAATTTCAAATGGCTATTCTTCAGAAAATGCCACAAAAGAAACTCAATACATTACTGAAAATACCCATCCTCTCAGGAATTATCAAGAAGAAAATAAAAACTGGATTAGGACTACAAAAGGCGCACGCATTTCTGACTGGCGCCGCTCCAACACCTCCTGCGCTATTAGACTGGTGGGGTAAGTTAGACGTCTCCCTACAAGAAGTATACGGGATGACAGAAAACTGTGCTTACTCGCATTACACTGTTAAAGGAACAGCTAGAAAAGGATCTCAAGGACAACCCTTCCCGGGAGTCGATGTAAAAATTGAGCCAGATGGTGAGATTTTGGTGAAATCCAAAGCAACAATGAAAGGTTATTTTAAAGAACCAGAATTGACAAAGGCAGCATTCAGAGATGGATACTTATGTACAGGTGATGCCGGGCACGTTGATAAAGACAAATTTTTATACATTACCGGAAGGGTAAAAGCATTGTTTAAAACCGCAAAAGGAAAATACATTGCTCCTGAACCGATTGAAGCTAAAATTTCCATCAATACCCATATCGAACAGGTTTGTGTTACAGGCTCTAATCTTCATCAACCAATCGCACTAGTAGTTCTTTCCGAGGCAGCCAGAGCATTGGATCAGGCAGAAGTGACACAAAGTATCAACGAAACATTAAAGGAGGTAAATAACACATGCGAAAAACATGAAAAAATTTGTAAATGTGTAATTTTGAAAGAAGTTTGGGATGTAGAAAATGAAATGCTAACGCCCACTATGAAAGTAAAGCGTAGAAGTATTGATAAGAAATTCCAAGAGTTATATGGCAAATGGGCAGAGTCGGGCGATTTAGTGGTTGCTGAATAACAAAAAAAATACTATTTTGCAGACCTAAGCCTAATTGAATGCAAGAGATCTGATTTCAGATCAAATTTAATTATGTACTTAAATTAGTTTTATTACACATTAAAATCAAAACGTATGAATTGGTATTTAGATGTCTTAAAAAAGTATGCAGTTTTTACCGGAAGAGCACGAAGAAGTGAATTTTGGTATTTTATCTTAATTAACTTTGGTATTGCTGTTGTTATTGGCATTATTGCTGGGATGATAAGATTCCCATTGCTTAGCACGATTTACAGCTTAGCAGTACTAGTGCCTACGATTGGTGTATGGATTAGAAGAATGCATGACATCAACAAGAGTGGATGGTTCTGCCTTATCCCATTCTACAATATCTATCTTGCTGCTCAACCAGGTGATGTAGGATCAAACCAGTATGGCCCAGATCCTAAAAACTCCGAATTGGAAATCGCTGATCACTTAGTAGATTAACATTGAAATTGAACAAACAAACACGGTCAAATACTTCAGATAGATTCTGATAAATTAGACCACTACCAAATAAATAAAAGTGCTTGAAGTAATATACTATCAAGCACTTTTTTAATTATTAATGTTCAATGATTAACCATTATTAAATCGTGTCTTCACGTAAATAATTAATCATTAATCACTAACCATTAATCATTATTAAATCGCGTCTTCACGTAAATAATTAATCATTAATCATTATAAAATCGTGTCTTCACGTAAATAATTAATCATTAATCACTAACCATTAATCATTATTAATTGTATTCTATGATCTCTTGCTTTAGAATAAACCCTTGTTCTGCTTTGTTCGCCCACGTATCAGCACTGTTCAGCAATTGGGTGTTGAGGATAGACATGTCTTTTTTGATAAGTCCAACTCCTCTAGCATAAGTTTCTGTGGAATAACGGAATTCGATTAGATTGTCCTCATTGGCTTGTACAACAGTTAAGGTAGAATCAAAGGAAAGTCCTTGGATTTCCAATGGTACATCGACTTCTCCGTACTCATACAGCCAACCTTTAAATATTTCAATGCTTTCACCAGCAATTTCTACTTTGGTAAATTCGTCAATAAAGGTGTTTCCATTCCAAGGGGAACCGTCAACGCTAATTGGGAAAGTAAGTTTGATAAATCGTAGGTTTTCCTCAATAGTATGCAATTGGAAGTCAACCATTGTGACACCGTAGACATCCTTTACACGCCACTGGCCCGTAGGGTCTGATCTTTCGAAACGTTCTAGTGTATAGACCAGATTGCCTTGATTGTCACGTAAAGTATCCGTAAGTTCTTCTTTGAGATAAAAGGAATTTGTATCCCGTACAATTACATTACCTACGTTATCATAAATAATAGAATCTACTTTAAAAACTCGATACTTGCCTACTTCCAGAGGATAGTAGTTGACACCCAATTCGATCATTTCAGGATCGTCAGGTGTACACGAAGAAAAACTGGATACAAAATATCCTGCAACAAGTACGATTAGGAGGTATTGTAAAAATTTCATGATTTGTAGCGCTAATTTCTAATAATAGTATACTACTATAACAGAATTTTGTTCAAAAAATTATTTGAATAGCATGTAAAAGTCAAATTTACAAAAACAATGCCCAATTCTAGTGCCAGATGAGATTAATTTCTATTTAAATTTGTCGCATCACCAGTATTTATTAGTGTATTAGGATAGCGTTGAATGATTCCGCCTCCTACTACATCATCTCCTTCATAGAATACCGCAGACTGCCCAGGAGCAACACCTTTTACATTTGAATAAAACTCAACTTCAAGCGCATCACCCTTTGTATGTATTTTAGCCAAAGATCCTGGATCACCATATCGAATTTGAGTCGTCGCCTCTAGTCCATCTGGAAACGACTCATACTTCATACAGTTAAGCTGTCCGACAAACATTGCATTACGAACCAGATCGTCCGACCTTCCAAGCACAATGGTATTGGATTCTGGAATGATCTCAGTAACAAACATCGGTTCACCAAATGCTATGCCTAAGCCTTTGCGCTGCCCAACAGTATAAAACGGATAACCCTTGTGTGTACCCAACTTATTGCCCTTGGTATCAACAAATGTCCCACCATCAACTTTAGCCTCCAGTCCTTCCACATTCCGCTTCAGGAATCCACGATAATCATTGTCAGGGACGAAGCAAATCTCGTAGCTGTCGCCTTTCTTAGCAAGATCAGTGTATCCTCGGTCATAAGCCATTTGTCGCACCTCCGGCTTTTTGAGTTTAGCAAGTGGAAAGCGACTTCTCTCCAGGCATTCTGGGCTCAATCCCCACAACACATAAGACTGATCCTTATTGCGATCTACTGCTTTACTGATATATTTTCTGCCATTCAGCTCACTGATTTGCGCATAATGTCCGGTTGCAATAAACTCACAATCCAGCGTGTCTGCTCGTCTCAGTAAGGCATCCCATTTGATATGCGTATTGCACAATACACAAGGATTTGGTGTACGGCCAGCCATATATTCATCAACAAAATTGTCAATGACATAATTGCCAAACTCTTCACGAATATCAACTATAAAGTGATGAAATCCTTGATCAACGGCCACAGCACGGGCGTCATTGATCGAATCGAGACTACAACAGCCCGTTTCCTTTTTACCACCACCAGAATTCGCATAATCCCAGGTTTTCATGGTGATTCCGATGACTTCATACCCTTCCTCATGTAGCATCAGTGCGGTCACTGTACTGTCAATCCCACCACTCATGGCCACCAATACTTTTCCGTGTTTACTCATTGCTTTAAAAATTAGTACAACAAAATTACAAAATAATAGGGTGGAAAGTTCATTTCTCATTTAGTTTAGTTTAACTCAGGTATAAGATCTTGTAATCGGAGATTTGTTCTGAAATCCTTTGTCCTATTGTTTCTAAAGTACTTTTACATTAAAATTTAACTATATTTATTCCAAAATAAAGAATAGAATGCTTAGCAGTTATATACACAAAAACTTCCCGAGACAACTAGATGACTTTAGTTTATCATTTCATGAAGGCTTTCAAACTATGAAGTTGTTTAGTGCATTACTAATTATCTTAGGAATCATCTTCCTAATCATTGCTTTGATAAAGACTCGGTCATTACCTCCATTTCTCGCAATTGGAGCAGTGGTTGCCCTCGGATTTTACATAAGGTTCTCCTATACTAAAGGGATTGCTATTAGAAAATTGTGTTTTGAGCACGGAAAAGTTGTTCATGCTAAGGTTCTAGACCATAAACGATCCGCTAACTTTAACAAAGAATACGCTATCACTGTAGAATTTATCAATGCAAATGGCCAAAAAACAAAAAAGGTGCTCAACTACAGTAAAGAATGGATTTGGAAAGATAATCCTATTGGGGAAAATGTCATTGGACTCGTCTACCAAAACCACAGCTTCTTTGCTGAGGAAGCAGGCGCATCGTTTAAGTTTTTTAATGCCCCAAAAGACTAGATTGTGAAGATATTACTGTTATTTGATTGTTTTGGGGCCTCTGCCTGCTTATTATCATGCACAGTCGGCGCGCCCTTCCCAGCTCGCATGTCTGCTCGGTACTCCATTTCATTTCGTACTGCGGCTTCGCCGCACTGTCCAGGCCGCTAGGCCGGAACTAATTTTTTAAGGGTTGTCCTTTTAGTTCCTAGGAATGAGCCCCGAGAATACTGACAGATGCCACACTTTCAGCGCTCAAACTTCCTATTTCAATAATCCAGTAGTTAGCCACACCATACTTTCGAGTATTCAGACTTACCACACCAACCAGTTATGTTAAAAACACAACAAAAAATGTTAATAAAATGTTGGTAACCCTTGCACTGGCATAAGGATTGCACCTTTCAAACCATTGATTATATTATCTTTGCCACAAAACCAGGATAAATGTCTAAAAGCATAAAGCTTACTGTGATACTGTTGCTTGTTGCAAGTACCTTGATGGCTCAAAAACCTGTCTATGTTCAGGCGGTGGCTAGGCCTGGAGATGGCGTTTACTCGCTATTGAGATGGTATGGTATCGAGAAACAACGTTGTAACGTAGATCACTTCTACAAAATCAACGAGATGAAAGCGAATGCTCCGTTGAAATCTAATAGGATGTATCATTTGCCGATTTACGCCTATACCTACAATAGCAAGTCAATTCGTAGTACTATTGGTGATAACAACATGGAAAAAGCCAAGCGGATACAGAAATACAATGAACAGATGGTGCTTGCAAAACTTCGTGCAAAAACGTATCAGGATACTAAAGTGTTATGGGTGCCTCACCATGAATTAGGCTGTAAATCACAAGTGGCAACGCCAACCAAGCCCAAAGTAGATCCTAAGGAGGTTACTGTTACTGCAACACCCGGTAAACCAGTAACGGCAGCTACAAAACCTTCTGAAGAGCCAGAACCACCTACAAAAAATATTGACGCAGATTTAACGAAACGGATTTTTCCAATATTTGGTAAAAAGTATGAGAAAGTACCATTGGTCGATAATAAACTAAAAGGGAAAGTGTATTACATTGTTGGAGGACACGGAGGTCGTGATCCAGGCGCAATTGGCAAGTCGAAAACAGGTCAATCACTTTGTGAAGATGAATATGCTTATGATGTGTCACTCCGCCTAGCTAGAAATCTATTGAAGCGCGGTGCTACTGTTTATGTGATTACTCGCGACCCAGATGATGGTATTCGGTCTGGTAATATCCTTAAATGTGATACCGATGAACGCTGTTGGAAGGATGACAAGATTGCTGCCAATGCTAAAGCTAAACTGCTTCAGCGCGCCACCGCCATCAATAAATTGTACGAGAAACACAAGCGAGCAGGAACTAAGAGCCAGACAACTATTGTGATCCATGTGGATTCTCGTAGTGTTCGTCAACGGGTTGATTTATTCTTCTACCACTTCCCCGAAAGTAAATCAGGTAAAAGACTTGCGCAAACGCTACATGGCGTGATGGGGCAACAATACAAAATCCACAGGAAAAATGGAAATTATAGTGGTACGGTTTCTGGTCGGGACTTGTTTATGTTACGCGAAACTAAACCCGCTGCAGTTTATGTAGAGCTAGGAAATATTCAGAATCGAGCGGATCAAGCACGTATTACCATTGAAGGCAATCGACAAGCACTAGCAGACTGGTTGATGTTGGGGCTGCTCAAAGCAAACGAGAAAAATTAATGAAAGCTATTTTACTATTTATTTGTTGTTTAATCGGACTTTCTGCATATGGACAAATTAGTTGGAAGGTCGCTGTAGTGGAGGATGAAACAGGATCCTTGAAGCAATACAGATATACCTTGGAGAGCGTGTCTTATACTTCTTCGAAAGGAGAATGGACTGTAGAAGTGCCAAAGGTGTATACACGAAAGCCTTTTTATAGCGGCTCAACTAAAATCGATGTCAACAAATCAACTCAGCCGCCTGTGTTTTTGTTTGACCAACCGTTTTCAAATACCGCTATCGTGGTATTACCTTTTACCGTAGGTTTGATGGTACTAAATGCCAAAACCGGAGCACAGATAAAATGGATTGCCTACAAACTTGATGGTAATTACCTTCGTCCTTCCTTGCAAAATGGATATTGGTTTGATGATGGTAAATATACAATTACCTGTGGGAAAGAAACCTATCAATCCGACCTTGTTTATGACGCATCATTCCTTACGAAATTCAAAAAATACGTCCTTCATTTTAATGGGCAACAGTTATTCGTATTGAATGCTAAAAACGGTAAGTTACTAGGAAAGGGAGCTATCGAAAACCGTAGCGCGAAGAAAGCTAGAGTCTATGCAACTTCCAGCTGGAAAAATCTTATTGTCAACTGGGATGGGATCATATACCGATGAAGAAGAAATCTTATAATAATCAGCCAATAGGAGTGTTTGATTCTGGCGTCGGTGGACTATCCATACTGGAAGCCTTGACAGCACTGTTGCCGAATGAATATTTCTACTATTACGCCGATACAAAGCATTGTCCATACGGACCAAGACCCGCCCAAGAAATCATTGAACTCTCAAGTAATGTAGTGGATTTCTTCCTTGAAAAGGGCTGTAAAATGGTTGTTGTTGCCTGTAATACAGCTACGGCGGCCGCAATCGACTATCTCCGCAGTACTTATAGCATTCCCTTTGTCGGATTAGAGCCAGCAGTCAAACCCGCTGCAAAGTTGACTAAAACAGGTCATGTGGGCATTCTTGCTACGCAAGGCACCTTCCAGGGAAGACTGTACAAAGAAACCAGTCAACAGTATGCAGGAAATGTCACTTTACACTTGCAAGTAGGCCATGGATTGGTGGAAGCAGTAGAGGAAGACAGAATAGACACAGCGGCTACCCGAAACCTGCTCAACAGTTACTTGCAACCGATGCTGGAAGAAGGTGTCGACCAAATTGTATTAGGCTGCACGCATTACCCATTTCTGATACCTGTCATTGAAGAACTGGTAGCGGGTAAGGCTTCGATCATAAATCCAGCTCCAGCAGTGGCGCGTCAGGTAGTCAGAGTGTTGAAGAAGCATGGCATTGAAGCACAGTCTGGATTGGGACAGGTGGTGTTGCTAACAGCGTCTGGAGTGTCAGATCGGATGTATAGCTTGTGGGCAACCGTTGTTCATTAAACATTAAACATTATGAGATTGACTTTAAAGATGCTTATGTCTTTTCTTTTTAAAAAGTGTTTAAAGTATAAACGTACTGCGACCCATAAAAGGGTCGATTTTCATACTTGTTGTTTTTGCTAACATACTTTGACCACGATGGTCCTTGTAAACTTCTTGCAAAATTGGTGAAGCACTTGGACTGAAAAGCTTTGATTCCTCGACATAAAACTGTGCCTTTAAAACTGAAGAAAAACACAATACCAGGCTTCCGACTAGCAAAAGACTGATGGTCTTTTCCCAATTTGTTTCTTTTAGAATTGTAAATACGTGCATAATAAAATTGTTTAAGCTGTTGTTCTTAATAACTATTCAACTAGCAATAGGTCAACCAATACCAATAGTAAAACACCATGGAATTGAAAAATTATATGTGATCGGATAATAAAAATGTAAAGGCTGGAAAGATTAAGTCATTAATAGATTCTAGTAGTACCCACCTTTTTATATCGTTGTAGCAACGGTAATACTAGAGTTCAATTAAATAATCATACTACGAAATTGACATTTTTTATACTAGTAAAAAAGACAAATCCTGTTGCTTGTCTCTTGTATTTTAGTCGAAAAAAACAATTAACTACTAAAAATCAACAAGTTAAATCATTTTTTTGCCTTAAATTTTATATCGTTTTTGTGTTTATTGCCTTGCCTTAAACCAACATCTTGTATTAGGACCTTTAGATTATCAACTTCGTTTTGCCCTTTATTCTATATTCGTAAAATTGTTGACCTTGTTATCAAAATAATACTGAATACGTAAAATAACCATCCACATCTCCAGAAAATCTTCCTAACATTCTTCCCCAAAAACCACCTAATCAGCCCCGAATTAAATTTTTTTATTATATCTTCATTCAATATAAATATCAAATCCAAAATCTAACCAAAATGAACAAACTCAATTCCATAATCCCGTGTTTTATTTTTGTAGTTTTAATCTGTTTTCCACTAAAAACAATACTTGGTTCAGATATCACACCACCAACCAAGAATCAATTAAATTGGAATCCTCCAGAAATCTGTAACAACGGTATAGACGACGACTTAGATGGCTTGATAGATTGTTATGACCCAGACTGTTGTGCGGATACAACCTGTGAAGATTTTTATTTTAATGAATGTCCAATCGACTGCGAATTTGAACCGACAAACAGACTCTTCGACATGACTATTGAATGGAGTACTAGTGCTGTTTGGCATTCTTATAATACAGGAATCACTGGAGATGTTGATGGAGATGGATTACCAGAAGTTATTGGTAAAAAAGGGCCATTTGTAAGCTCAACTACACCGTATAGAGACCTATTAGTCATCAATGGGCAGACGGGTGCGGTTAAGGCGATCATCCCAACAGAACACATGGCATGGACCTATGAGTCAGTAGCATTAGCAGACATCAATAAAAATGGAAGAGCAGAGATTATAATGATTGCCGGACAAAACGCACTAAATACTAACAGTCGACACATCTTTTGTTTTGAGTTTGATGGTACCACTTATCAGCAACTATGGATGTCTGATGTTCCTACAGGTTATGCAACCGCAACAGCTGGATGGTCGCCTTCAATTGCGGATTTCAACCAAGATGGAATCGCAGAAATCTATGTGCATAATGAAATTTATAATGGATTGACAGGACAGCAAATCCTTGACTTCGGGATTACAGGAAACGTAGGGCAGACGAATTCATCAAAACTAGAATCTATGGTGGTTGCTGCTGACGTATTACCAGATAGTTATTGCACGACCTGTCAAGGACTGGAACTCGTTGCTGGCAATCAGGTTTATGCTGTGAATATCGATCCCGCATTCCCAGTAAACAACTCAATAGTAATAGCCAATCAGGCAACAATTGGTGGTGATGGGAATACCGCTATTGCTGATATTGATAGAGATGGCGACTTGGATGCCGTGATTACTTACAACAAAAGTGACACCGCCAATGTATTGATTTGGGACATACAAACGCCAGCTATTCTTGTGCCAATATATACTTTCTCAGCAGCTGCAAATGGCTGGTTGGGATTGCCCAATATTGCAGATGTAGACAATAATGGAACACTTGAAATCGGTGTATGTGCAGCTTCTTCTTATCGGGTACTATCGTATACTCCAACTGGTTTGATTGAATTGTGGTCAGTAGCGACATCCGATGTTTCAGGAAGAACAGGCAGCACTGTATTTGATTTTGAAGGTGACGGAGATAAAGAAATTGCTTACCGTGATCAATCAACCCTTCGTATTATTGAAGGTGCTACTGGAACTGTTCTGTATACTACTCCATGTACTTCAGGAACTGCCTGGGAGTATCCGGTTGTTGTGGATGTGGATAAGGATGGTGAAACAGAATTACTTTGTAGTTGTGACAACACATTACGTGCCTATAAGTCTGCAGGTGTTCCTTGGGTTCCTACTCGGTCTGTATGGAATCAGCACATGTACTTTAATGTCAACATTAATGATGATATGACAATACCAACGATTCAACAACAACAGCAGATTGTAGGAGATAGCTTGGTGTTAAACAACTTTTTAAATCAATATTCTAATCCGTTATTCCCCTCTGCAGATGCCACGCTCTCTATAACCAATCAGATCTGTGCTGGTGATAGTATTGAGGTAAGCCTAACGATTTGTAATGTAGGAGACAACACGCTCCCTTCAGGAATGCCTATCACTTTTTACGATGGGAACCCTACAACTACAGCAACAGCAAGTAAGATTTATACTATTTCAACAAATACCCAGATCAATATTGATAGTTGTAGTGCCATCACTTATACCATTCCAGCACTCTATAATACCAACATCTTTGCAATTGTTAATGATAATGGCACCATACCACCAATTTTTGACTTGTCTACTGACTTTCCATCTTCTTCAATTGCGGAATGCGACTATTCAGATAATATGAGCTCGTTTATAGTTGAAAATATTGTTTGCGCCACTACACTCATCCAAGATGTCACTATTTTTAATGGCAATGATGGAAGTGCAGCTGCTGCTGCAACCAATGGTGTGCCACCCTACTCCTATATTTGGAGTGATGGGCAAACCACTCCCATCGCAACGGGATTGTCAGCAGGCACCTATTCGGTCACCGTCTCAGACAATTTCGGATGTGCCTCTACTTGTGATGTCATAATAGCCGAACCGCATCCAGATTGTACGCCCTGCGCCATCGCAGAAGCCAATAACATTGACATCTGTATTGAGATCAACGGTGACTCGAATCACCCTTGGGCATCTTTAGACTGTGATAATGGTGGTATAACAAATGGTGTCGAATGCCTTAACAGCGGCGACCCACAGGACTCCGCAGACGATTGTCTAGTCGCCATCATCTCCAATACTGATATCTGTGCACTGATTAATAATGATCCTGACCACCCTTTAGTAAATGTGGATTGTGATCAAGGAGGAATTCCGAACATCCTAGAATGTCAAAATAATGGTAATCCTAGTAATTCGGGTGATGAATGTGCTGTCGCAATGAACGGGCAACTAAATGTCTGTAAGTTTATCAATTATGAGAGTAACCATCCTATGTCTTTATTGGATTGTGATATGGGTGGAGTAACTAATTACAGTGAATGCATCAACGGATCCACTGCTATTGATTCCAGTGACGACTGTACGGCAGCGGTCAGAGGAGCACTTGACATTTGTGCGATGATCAACAACGATCCTAATCATCCATGGGCAAGCCTAGACTGTGACCTAGGAGGAATCATCAACATAACTGAATGTGCGAATGGTGGTAACCCTAGCCTACCAAGTGATGACTTAATTTGTTCTCCTAATCTATGTGCTGAAGCCATCGTAGGAGCGATCGACATTTGTGACTTACTAACCACTGATCCCAACCACCCTGTTGGAACTCTTGACTGTGATGGCGATGGCGTAACGAATGCTTCAGAATGCACCGATGGCACAGATCCGCTTGACCCTTGCGATTACGAAGATACTAGTATCACATTACCCGTAACTGCAGACCAAAGTGATTGCCCTTTCCCTTGTCCTGATCTTACACCAATCATGACAATATTACCCGGGAACATTGCAGGAAACTCTGCGGTTGAGGTGGCAGTACAAGTCACCGAACTCGATAGTATGGATACCAATGGCTCAATAATCATCGTTCGAATTCCCTCGGATCCTCGTTTCCAGTTTGTTTGGGATATTGGTCTCACTCAAGCAGCACTCGTTCCAGTACAAAATGCAAATTGGAATTACCTAGGAGACAATGGCTTTGTCCATACTTGGACCTATAGTGGTCCTGGCTTGGTGATTCCTGCAGAAAGTGTTGCAGCATTTGGCTTCCAGTCTATCTACGACCCTCAGTCTACAGACGGACAAACAACACTTACTGCGACCATCGTACCCTTTAGTGGAGGAGAATGCAACATACTGAATAATACCGATTCTGAGCGACTAGTTTACTTTCAATAAATGAGGTAGTTAATCAGATAAATATAGCATGCTGTAAAAGCGCCATTTTAAGCTGCTTTTACAGCATTTCTCAAAGTTTAAAAACCAAACCAAAAATTCCTTAGTTATGAAGATTGTTTTGTAGGAATACAATTATTAACATTTTTATCAAAAACGTCAATCAAATGAAGAAACTAATAGGAATATTTGTGCTGCTTTTCATATTTAATAACCTGTTTAGTCAAGGGTATTTCAATCAATGGTATTTTGGCAATGGAGCTAGTATTGATTTTAATACTGGTGTTCCTGTTCCCACTAACAATGGAGCGATGTTTACTACAGAAGGATGTGCTACCTTCTCAGATTATAATGGAAATCTTGTTTTTTACAAGGATGGAAGTACTGTTTATAATAGGAATCACATGGTAATGCCTAATGGCACAGGCTTAATTGGTGATGCCTCTTCTTCACAATCTGCTTTAATAGTAAGAATGCAAAATGATACTACAAAGTACTACGTGTTTACAAAGGACGATCATCTGTCGGCTGGAGATTTCCGATATTCAATTGTAGACATGACACTTGATGGTGGGAATGGTGATGTCATTAATAAAAATACGTTTCTAGGCACATCATTTACAGAAAAAAATGGTAGCCGCTTCTGGTTCCTGTGGTGTTTGGGTTATTCTTCATAAAAAATATTACAAATATGTATCCGAATTAAATTTCTCTATGCTAATTAAATTACTTATCTTAGTCACAGAAGACAGGAATTGACGCGCCACAATTTTTAACTGAATACCGTATATTAGAATGGTTTGTTATCTATTTGGTATAGTTTTTGGTTCTTCTAAGAAATATATCTCGTTGTTCCTAGTAAATTAGTTAAAAGGGTTATAACGTAATTTTATTTACGACGAGCTATTCGCGACTTCTCAGATTGGGAGGTCGCTTTTTTATTAAGTATATGCTGGTTTCACTTCAATACCTTCTGAAACATACCGTTCAATTTCTGTACGAATCTCCTCTAAAGCGTCATACATTTGAGTGTAAGAATCTGCAACAAAATATTGTATTTGATAACGATCGTTGAAATAAGAAGTTGCCAATACATCCTTAACTGTAAATGGACGATGTAGGTCCTCACTACTAAGACTAAAGAGCGATTCACCAGGTGAAGAAATCAGGCCAGCACCATAAATTTTAACGACGCCATTTTCGCGAATCAAGCCAAACTCCACTGTAAACCAATAAATTCTAGCCATCAATTCCAAGACATTGGGATTATCAATATAATCCAACGCTATTTTACTTAATCCCTTGAGATATTGACAGAAAACAGGATCACTAAGCACTGGAACATGCCCAAAAACATCGTGAAACATATCGGGTTCCTGGATGTACTTCAATTGACTCATTTTGCGTAACCAAGTGGTTGCCGGAAATTCCTGATTCGAAAGATGTTGAAAGAAAGGAAGCGTATCTATAATGCCAGGAACAACGTGTATACTCCAGCCAGTAGCTTTACCCAACAACTTGTTTACTTCTGAAAATCGTGGGATTTCAGTGTTTTTAAATTGCACATTTTCAAGTCCTTCCAAATAAGAATTCGAAGCAATCCTTGGCAGGTGCTGCATTTGTTCATCAAATAAAATTTTCCAAACACTGAAGTCTTCTGCTTTATATTTCTCGTATTCTTGAATCACTTTTCTATTTTTATATGGGTTTATTTTCAAAAAGAAAGACAAAGATACGGAGAGTTCATTATTAATGCACAATTTTGTTAAAATTACTATCAAATGACGTTAAAAAAGTGGCTACAACTTCTAGGATTTTTTTTATTTGCAAACAGTTGTTATGCTTGCATTTGCAAGGACAACACCTATTTTAGCCTTGAATTAGTTGACCAAACACCACTCATCGTCGATATCAGATATGAGGCAAAAACCAACCAAGCAAAAGTGATCAGAATTTATAAAGGAATGATGCCTGATTCCATTCCTATAAATATCAGTAATTGCAAATTAGAAGACGGTGCTTTGTATCATGTATACTTTAAAGAAACAAATCCTAGCCAACTAGCCATGAGTGCCGCTGTACGGTGCAAACGGTTGTATCAAAGCCTTGTTGAATACGTGAATTTCACTGAAATAGTTGGAACACAACCAGAACAGTATAATGTATTCATTACAACGATAAAAAAAACACATCAGGAATTAGTCATATTGCGGTCCTTGAAAGAACGTTATTCTGGCAGAATCAAACATAGCCTACTGTTAACCAGTGATTTAAAAGATGTAAACAAGTTCACTATCCTAAAGGGAAAAATGCGCTTAGGACAACGTGTAGGCAAGTGGATTTACTATGAATGGGAAGGAGACCGATGGGTAAGACATACCAAACGGTATAAAATCAATGATTAATGATTAGTGTTTAATGATTAATTATTGACGTAGGGAATTTATTAGTGGTTAATGATTAGTCCACTCCAGAAAGTCCTTTTTTGTTTAAATTCAATCAAATAAAAACAAAATAAAATAGGTATTGCAAAAATGATAGAATCCAATGAAACAACAACATGGGAGAGCCGAATTGTACCGGGCTGGCGAACCACCGGGCTGTCGATACAGTGTTTGACCGGGCTGGCGAACCACCGGGCTGGCGAACCACCGGAGCGACAGCGTCGGCTGACCGATTTATAATTCTTGAGTTTTTTTATGCCGTAATATCCAGTCGGTATTACTTGCCCATTTGCGTCAAGGCAAAAACGAACAATAACAGCAAACTACACATTTCGATTTACATAAATATGATTCATACGCTTCAAAAGTAGACTTTTCGGAGTAAACTCAATGATTAGTGTTTAATAATTATTTAAATTTGTCAAGTTTTAATTGTTAATTAGTGAAGCGGTATTTATTCATTAGCGAAGCGTTATTTGTTCATTATTAATTGTTGAGTCTACTCCGAAAAGTACTATTTTGGTCAAAATCGAGGCTGAAAGAATTTTAGAGCCGCAGTTAACTCTTGTTAATAGCGCTACATCCTGTAAATAAAAGATAGAGCGAGGACTTTAAAATTCTTGAAAACGATGTGGTCCGATATTTCGGGTTTGGACAAAAGAGACTTTTCGGAGTGCACTCATTGTTCATTGTTCATTATTAAATTAGTCATGGGGTATCCGAAACACCTATTCATTCTGGGGTTGGTCATGATGATTCTGGCCGGTTTTGTGATGCTAAGTCTAGGCTGGATTGACATTACCGGTTATATGGCATTGCTGGTCTTATCGCTTCCATTCTATTGGTTGGAGACCTACTGGCGCAACCAATTTAGAGCAAAGCAAATCGCACAAGACAAATTGAAGATATTACCGTTTAGCGCATGGAGTTTTGAGCGGCTACTCTATTTTGAAATGATCTTGTTATTCCTACTTATAGCGCATCCCAATTCATTTCAGAACCAACCAACGTCTCCATTTCCACAGTTGCTAGCTTCCTTAACATTTGTAATTGGCTTCCTGCTAAGCAAGTATTACCGGGAGCGCAATGAGCTTCAATCCTACCAATTGACCAAAAAAGAGTTTTCAGTATTCCAATATGGTTATAAGAAAACAGTAAAATGGGGTCAGATCACTGACTTTGAGATGTCTGATAATCTCTTATTTATCAAACGTAAAAAAGGAAGTCATTTGAGAGTATACCCAGATGCTTTGCAAACAAAAGATCGAACCTATTTAGTAGAAACACTGAGGGGATTTGCTCAGAAAAAAGGCTTGGTATTCCGCGTATCTCCTGAAGAAAGCAACACACCCACTCCTTGGTATTTAGATGATTTGAAGCACGGATTACAGTTTTTATTCTTTACCATCATTAACCTGATTTTAATCCTTGTTGAATTTGGGCTGGTTTAATTCACACTTATTTGTTCTTTTTTATTTGGGGGCCTACCCTCATTCGGTTTCACCTCATTTCGCGTCGCGTCGTCCGGCACTCATATGCAGAAGACAATTCATCAATTGTCTCTACATATTCAAACAACACCTACCACCGCTAGTCCACACCAAAATACGATCTGCAATCAGTCCTTGTAAACAACAGATTACAGTTACCATTGCCAATAAACGATACACTTTTCCTCGAAATAGGGATCACTGGAATGCTTCTGAAGCCGATTGATTTCAGTGTAATCACCTCTTGGCAATACTTCAAGTTCCTCTTTGATATTGCCACCTTTCCAAGCAAACATACCATTGGGAATGGCATTTAACTGTTCCTCTCTAATAAGTGGTTTGACCCACTGAACGAGTTTAGTCATTGATGCTACAGCTCTGGTAACCACGAAATCTGATTTCACTTTGAATTCTTCAGCACGGGTATGAACTGTGATCACATTTTTAAGATTTAGTTGATCCGCAATGTCCTGAGCTACAGTCAGCTTTTTCCTAGTGCCGTCGATGAGGTAAAATCTAACATCTGGGAGTGCTATAGCCAAAGGGATTCCAGGAAAACCACCTCCTGTGCCGAGATCAGTGATTTGAGTTCCAGGTTTGAAGGAAACAATTTTAGTTAGCAGTAGAGAATGGTATACATGGTGAAGGCTTAGATTGTCAATATCTTTCCTAGAAACTACATTAATTTTGTCATTCCAATCCTTGTACAATTTTGGCAATTCTGATAGCTGTTGAAGCTGACTTTCGTCTAAATCAATAAATGAACTAAATAACTTACTCAAAATATTTTTTTAATGCTAAAGTAGCGGTTAGGGCACAATTTGTACAATTGCTTCTAAGAAAGCAAAAATGCAACAATTAGTCAAACAAAAATAAGAATATTAATTCATAATCACATGCCGTCACATTCAATATATAAATAGTTCTTAGTTAATTACCTACAAAGAATTGTGATTGATATCACTTTATAATCAATCTCAAATAACAAAATAAGTACTCAAAAAAGTACCTAAATCTTTCAAAAACTTAATTAAATTTCATAAATTTATCATCAGATTGAACTACGCCCTATACACTTAACAGAAGAAAGATTAGTCTTTGTACCAACACATAACAATTAATAATCAACCTAATCATTAGAAAGGTTATTGTTAATTACCTATCAATTCTTCCCTAAGAAAAGTAGGTTTAGGTTCAAAGAATTTAAAATTTATCTTTATCTTGCAAAAAAATATAACGTATGAGAAATTTATTACTTCTAACTTTATCCTTTTTCGTTGCTTGCTCACTGTCTTTCGGCCAGTGTGTAAATAACCCATCTATCCAGCAAGGAGATATCAATCCTGCCCCTTTGACAGGTGGTGGTGGCGGTATTGCTCAATTCTCATTCTTTGAGAATCTTTTGGACTACACTGATGAGGAAAACGATCCAATCACAGTAACACTGTGTTTGCTTAACATTGCTCCAGTAAGTGGTGCTACCTCCGTTGCAGGAAGTTTCGCTCCAACTTTCAACTGGTTGTATGATCCAGGTTCTAACTGTTTACAAGGAACTCAAAACAAAGATATTTTGGGTGGAACTGGAGGACTAATTAGTGTTGTCTTCAATGCTGTCAATGATATTCAGTGTCCAGACAACCAAATGGGCTACAATGCCAACTTACAGCCTGCTGCTTGTATGAATGGAATTAACGAAACAGTGGATGACACTGAATCTGTCTACACTTGTTGTAGTGGTTGTATCTTTCCAATTGAATTAAGTTCTTTCACTGGTATTGCTCAAGACTGTAAAGGTATGATTAACTGGTCTACTCAAAGTGAAGTTGACTTTAGCCATTTTGAATTAGAGAAAAGTGATGACGGTGTTTCTTTCTTTACTCTAGCAACAATTCAGGGTAAAGGATCTCCATCTACCTCAGCTAATTACTCTTATGTTGACGCAAGACTTACTTCTCTAAACTACTACAGATTAAAATCAGTAGATATTGACGGTTCACTTACTTACAGTAAAATCGTTGCTCTAGACAAAGGAAAAGGATGTTACACTAACGATGTTGAATTCTCAATCTATCCTAATCCAGTAATAGATACAGACTTAACGGTATCTATCGAGTCTAAGTTTAGAAATACAGATGTAACACTTGTAATTACAGATGTTCTTGGAAGAGTTATTACTGAAATGCAAACTACACTTGATAGAGGTTCTAACAATGTTGTAGTTCCAGTTAACAAGTTAGCAGATGCTACTTACTTCATTGGAATAATTGGTACAGATTTAGAAATCGAAGCAAAGAAATTTGTAAAGCTTTCTAACTAAGAAATTTAAACCGAACAAATCGGTTTTCAAAAGCCATGCTGGAATATCAGCATGGCTTTTTTCATTTTTATACACCTCATTGACTTTTTAAGATATGAATGTTGGAATTAAGAATAAAAAGACTATATTTAGTAATTATTAACTTTAACCAATGTAATATGAAAACTAATTTACTATTTCTTCTTTCCTTTTTATTTGCTTATGCTACTGGTTTTGGTCAGTGTATAAATAACCCCTCCATCCAACAAGGAGATATCAATCCAGCTCCTTTGGTAGGTACAGGTGGTGGTATCGCTCAATTCTCGTTCTTTGAGAACTTGCTTGACTATACAGATGAAGAAAACGATCCAATTACTGTAACGCTATGTCTGCTTAACATTGCTCCAGTAAGTGGTGCTGCTTCTGTTGCTGGAAGTTTCGCTCCAACGTTCAACTGGTTGTATGATCCAAGTTCAAACTGCCTTCAAGGAACTCAAAACAAAGATATCTTAGGTGGTACAGGAGGACTTATTAGTGTTGCATTCAACACTTCAAACCAAGTTGATTGTCCTGACAATCAAATGGGCTACAATGCCAACTTGCAGCCTGCTGCTTGTATGAACGGAATTAACGAGACAGTGGATGACACTGAATCTGTTTACACTTGTTGCGATGGTTGTTTAATACCAATTGAATTAAGTGAATTTGCAGGCTTAGTTGAAGACTGTAAAGGTATGATCAATTGGACGACTCAAAGTGAGGTTGACTTCAGTCACTTTGAATTAGAGAAAAGTGATGATGGCGTTGCATTCGTTACCTTAGGAATTATACAAGGTCAGGGATCACCTACAGAATCAGCCTCTTACTCTTATGTTGACTCAAGATTAAGTAACAATTTCAATCTCTACAGACTCAGATCAGTAGATCTTGACGGTACAGTGGCTTACAGTAAAATTATTTCTTTGACTAAGGGGAAATCATGTGAAACTAACGATGTTGCATTCGAGATCTATCCTAATCCAGTTGTAGGACCAGAACTTACGATTGAAATGGATTCTAAACTAGACAAGGACGTTACACTAGTCATTACAGATGTTCTTGGAAGAGTGTTACAGGAAACCCAAGCTACACTACAACTAGGAAACAATATACTTACTGTTAATGTTAACAGATTAGCAAATGCTACTTATTTTGTAAGTGTTAAAGGTGCTGATATTGACAAAGAAGTGAAGAAGTTTGTGAAGCTTTCTAACTAAGACATTTAAACTGAAAACTCGGTTTACAAAAGCCATGCTAGTAGTCTAGCATGGCTTTTTTATTACTTCCAATTTATTTTTTATTATATGATTTTTGGAATTAAAAATAAAAAATGCTATTATTAGTTATTATTAACATAAAACAATAAAATATGAAAAATTTTTTACTATTCCTGCTATCTTTTTTATTCACCTATGCTACTGGTTTTGGTCAGTGCGTGAACAACCCCTCCATCCAACAAGGAGATATCAATCCTGCTCCTTTGACAGGTTCAGGAGGTGGTATCGCTCAATTCTCGTTTTTCGAGAACTTACTAGACTACACGGATGAAGAAAACGATCCAATCACTGTAACGCTATGCTTGCTTAACATTGCTCCAGTAAGTGGTGCCACATCTGTTGCAGGAAGTTTCGCTCCAACGTTCAACTGGTTGTATGATCCAGGTTCAAACTGCCTCCAAGGAACTCAAAACCAAGATATCTTGGGTGGTACAGGAGGACTTATAAGTGTTGCTTTTAATACTATGAATCAAGTTTTCTGTCCTGACAATCAGATGGGCTACAATGCTAACTTACAGCCTGCTGCTTGCATGAACGGAATTAACGAGACAGTGGATGACACTGAATCTGTTTACACTTGTTACGATATGGTAGTCCCAATCGAGTTAAGTAGTTTCACAGGCGTAGTTGAAGACTGTAAAGGTTTGATCAGTTGGACGACACAAAGTGAGGTTGACTTCAGTCACTTCGAATTAGAGAAAAGTGAAGATGGCGTTGCATTCGTTACCTTAGGAATTATACAAGGTAAAGGATCACCTAATGAATCAGCTTCTTACTCTTATGTTGACTCAAGACTAACTTACAATTTCAACCTCTACAGAATCAAATCAGTAGATCTTGACGGTACAGTGACTTACAGTAAGATTATTACTCTTGATAAAGGGAAATCTTGTTTAACTAACGATGTTGTATTCGAGATCTATCCTAATCCAGTTGTAGGACCAGACCTTACGATTGAATTGGAGTCTAAGTTAAACAAGGATGTTTCATTAGTCATTACAGATGTTCTTGGAAGAGTATTACAGGAAACTCCTACTACACTACAAAGAGGAAACAATTTACTTACAGTTAATGTGAGTAACTTAGCCAATGCTACTTACTTTGTAAGTGTTAGAGGTGCCGATATTGACAAAGACGTTAAGAAGTTTGTGAAGCTTTCTAACTAGTAAATCATACATTTGAATTATAAAAATAGCTATATCTCCAATAAGATATAGCTATTTTCTTTTGACTAGTCCTCAACCGCTATGTATATCCCGGTTTATGAGCCATAATACGCTACCAATTTGATTCCTCGGTACACCATATTCTGTTTTGGACCAAAGTTACCTATGTGTTCAGAGATTGTCTCTAAAGAGTATTAGAATGCATTAGGACACTATCTAAGTGTTTCTATTTACATTAGATCTAATATTCATTTTTTACCCTTCATTATTAATTAGCGAAGCGTTCCTATTTCATAGAGAAATGACATTTACATTTAACAAAGAACTATATCCCATTTTAAACATAACTTTTACATTAATAATCAGCCCATTAAGTCTTGCAATAATGTCAAATTTTAGTTTCCTTAATTAGTGTATGATAAGAATAAATTCTAACAAGTAAAATACGTAGGAAATCTACTGGAAAGGTTTAATAAACAGGGCTTTCTATTATTAATTTCCAGCTAATTCCAGTATATTTGTTTACGGAATGCAATTTTATGAATTGTACTATTTCTTGAGGTTTCTAATCTTTTACATGGATATAAATTTCAAGTTTTACCTAAAAATGAAACACCTTTGATTCCCTAACTAAAATATAAGGGATAAAAAGATTACTCCTATTCTCAAAAACGGCCAAAATGAAGAAACCAATTATTAAACTCTTGTATGTACTTATAACAATGCTATTTAGTATTGGAAACATAATCGCACAAGATGAACCATGCTCTGCCACTCCAATTGGAGCAGGTATTACTTCTGGTACTACTTCCGGATTTACTCAAACAAGTGCAACACTTGCCCCAAACCCAACAATTTGTGCTGGGTATACTAACAATGGTACCTGTTGGGATCCCTGGTTTGTTTACACCGCTGTAACTGCAGGAGATGTTGTTTTTAATTTAATCAACGTTTCTGGTGGTACAGGAAGTACAGCAAACTTAGTTTATTATACTGGACCAAACTGTAGTAGTTTGACAGAACAAGGATGTGTTTATAACGACATTACGCCTACCTCAGTTACCTTGCAATTGGTAGCTGGTCAAAAAATATGGCTAAGAGTTTATGACTATAACTGTAATCCAGCAGGGAAAAACTTTTCTATTCAAGTCTCTGCAGCTACAGTTAAACTAGATGCTACTACCTCTGGATCGACAATCAATCTACCTACATGCATAGGAAGTGCGACACCAGTTCTAAGATTGACTGATAGCGGAGATGGCACTGGAAATTATACCAATAATGAGAACTTCAACATTACGTTTAATGCCCCAGCCAACTCTCAAGTTTGGATAAAGGAAATTGGAAATACACTAATCTGCCCTGGAAAAGTTGGTGGATTAGCTCCTTGTACCAATTCTGATGGAAATGATTACCTAAAAATGTATGATGGTACCAATCTGGTCAGAAACATTACTGGTAATACGCTTGGACTAAAATTTGGAAACTATAAAACCACTAATGGATCCGTTCGATTCACCTGGAATTCTACAGCTGTAGGAATCAATGGAGGATGGCAATTTGATATTTATTGCGTGCCTAACCCAACCGTTACACCAACCGTTACCGTGCCTTGTGGTGGCACAGTTCCCTTTACAGATCCTGGAGGAACAGGTGGGAATTATCCCAATAATGCGCATAATGTTTGGACTTACTGCCCAGGAAGTAACTGCGGTGATGTGATTTGTGTGGATATGGGAACTACGGATCTCGAAGATCGATTTGATGTATTATATGTATTTGATGGCAACAGTACGAATGCCCCATTGCATTCCTTTTACCAGGAAGCCCTAAACTCAGTAATGGGAACACTAAGAGCGTCTCCTAGCAATCCAACTGGCTGTCTTACGTTCATGCTAGTTTCGGATGGCGGTGTAGCAGGAGCAGGTTGGAACTCAGTAGTTGGTACTTGCCAACCAATCGGTCCTAATGGAGCAGATAACTGTGCTAGCGCTACTGACGTTTCTGGAGGTGGCTTATTTCAGAGTAATACCTTTGCTGCAGTCGGAGAACCATTTGGTCCTGATCCTGATGTAAACATTGGAAGTGGGACCTGTGATCCTACAAATACATCTGTCAGTGATATTACTCAATTGGAAAGTACAATTTGGTACAAGTTTACAACGCCTGCTATCAATTGTGCAGGAGCAGTATGGAACTTCTCCGTTGAAAATGTGTCTTGTTTTCAAACAGGAACAGAAGCAGGAGCTCAATTTGTATTGTATGATAGAAACACTTGTACTGCTAATGGTGCAAACTGGGATGCCTCACGAATTTATTGTGCAGATATTATCCAAAGTGGTGCTGGAATAAATATTCCTGGTGGTTTGATCACTCCAAATAATACCTATTATATCATGATGGATGCCTTTGCGGCTCGTTATTGTGATTTGGACCTAAGGGTTTCTATCATTGGCGATTTTGACAATGACGGTATCTGTGATGTCGCTGATCTTGATGATGACAATGATGGGATTCCTGATACCGAAGAAGTTTGTGGAATAGGAGTAACTACCTTCTCCTGTCTTCCAAATGGTTCTGATCCTGCAGCAGATGATGATAATGATGGGATTCCGAACTATAGAGATCCTACTTATTGTAATGGATGTATCGCTGATACAGATGGCGATGGCACTCCAGATTATCTGGATAAGGATTCTGATGATGATGGATGTTTTGATACCGTAGAAGCAGGATTCCCGGATCCAGATGATGACGGAATTGTTGGCAATGCGCCATTCATTGATACAAATGATAACGGTTGGTCTAATGAAGCAGATCCAGCAAATGGTGGAACACCAAGTACGGATATTACTGACGCTTATGATCAAACTGTCAATATCTGTTTAGACTGTATAGCATTGTTAGACGACGGGATAGATATCTGTACAATAATAGTTGACGGTGGTGGCAATCTAGACCCGAACCATCCACTTTCAAGTCAGGATTGTGATAACGGTGGCGTAGACAACTATACTGAATGTGTAAATGGAGAAGATCCAAGTAATCCAGCAGATGATTGTATTGCAGCTATTGATGCCAATCTGGACATTTGTGCTCTTATTAACAATGATCCATTCCACCCGCTATCAGATGATGATTGTGACAATGGTGGTGTACCGAATTACGAAGAATGTCAAACAGGCGAAGACCCTAGTGATCCTGGAGACGATTGTATTGCTGCTATTGACGGCAATCTAGACATCTGTATGCTGATTGCAGGAAGTGCTAGTCATCCGCTTGCTAATCAGGATTGTGATAATGGTGGTGTGCCTAATATCACAGAATGCCAAACTGGAGAAGACCCTAGCGACCCAGCAGACGACTGTACTGCAGCTATTGATGGCAATCTAGACATCTGTGTTTTGATTGGAGGAAACGCTAGTCACCCTCTTGCAAATCAGGATTGTGATAACGGTGGTATAAGTAATATCTCAGAATGCCAAACTGGTGAAGATCCAAGTAATCCAACTGATGATTGTCTTTCTGCTATTGATGGCGGTCAAAATATTTGTACGATTATCGGTAACAATCCTAACCATCCTATGGCTAGTCAGGATTGTGACAATGGTGGTGTTGACAACTTTACAGAGTGCCAGAGTGGCGAAGATCCAAGCGATCCTGCAGACGACTGTATTGCTGCTATCGATGAAGGCATTAATATTTGTACATTGATCAATAACGACCCCAACCACCCTATGGCTAATCTGGATTGTGACAATGGTGGTGTGATTAATATCACAGAATGTCAAAGTGGTGAGGATCCAAGCGATCCAGCAGATGATTGTCAGACTGCAATTGATGAAGGCATTAACATCTGTACATTGATTGGTAATGACCCTAATCACCCAATGGCGACATTAGACTGTGACAATGGTGGTATTCAAAACTATACGGAATGTCTAAGTGGTGAAGATCCATCCGACCCAGTAGATGATTGCCAATCTGCAATCGATAATGGTCAGAATATATGTACTATAATTGGTGGCGATCCTAATCACCCAATGGCAAGTCCAGATTGTGACAATGGTGGAATTGATAACTACACTGAATGTCAAAGTGGTGAAGATCCGTCTAACCCAATTGATGATTGCCAGGCAGCTATTGATGAAGGTATTAATATCTGTATATTGATTGGGAATAATCAAAACCATCCAATGGCCAATATTGACTGTGATAACGGTGGTATTGACAATTATACGGAATGTCAGAGTGGTGAAGATCCAAGCGATCCAGCAGACGATTGTCAGACTGCTATTGATGAAGGCATTAACATTTGTACAATTATAAATAATAATCAAAACCATCCAATGGCCAATCAGGACTGCGATAATGGTGGTATTGACAACTATACAGAATGTCTGAGTGGTGAAGATCCAAACAACCCCGCAGATGATTGTCAGACCGCAATTGACGAAAATCTGAATATTTGTGTGATAATCGGTAATCTTCCCAACCATCCAATGGCTACGCTTGACTGCGATAATGGTGGAATCGACAACTTCACAGAATGTCAGAACGGAGCAGACCCAAGCGATCCAGCAGATGATTGTCAAGCAGCAATCGACGAAGGCGCTGACATTTGTGTGATTATCTTCAATAATCCGAATCACCCGCTTGCAACTCCTGATTGTGATATGGGAGGAATCGACAACTACACTGAATGTCAGAATGGAGCAGATTCTAACGATCCTGCAGACGACTGTCAAGCAGCAATAGATGCAGGCATCAACATTTGTACGCTCATTGGAATAAACCCGAATCACCCATTATCCGATCAGGATTGTGACAACGGTGGAATTGATAACTACACGGAGTGTCTGAGTGGTGAAGACCCAACTGATCCTGCTGATGATTGCAAAACGGTAATCGATGAGCAAATTGATGTTTGTTCAATTGGCTTAGCAACCAAAGACCTGATTATTACTGGTGTTGGCGATGGTCCATTGACTGGTGGCCAACCGAAATTTTTAGAGTTGTATGTTGTTAACAATATAGCTGATTTGAGTGTTTACGGTATTGAATCTGTTAACAATGGAGGCGGAAGTTCTGCTCCAGAATTTACCTTTCCAGCACTGACTCCTGCAACTGCGGGTTCCTTCATCTACATTACTAGTAACGGTCCTAACTTCAACACATTCTTTGGCTTTAATGCAGACTATGTGAGTGTCGGTTCAATGTCTCAGAATGGAGATGATGCCATTGTGCTGTATGAGAACGGTGTAATTATTGACGTCGTTGGAGATCCAAACATGAGTGGTACAGGAACACCATGGGAATATACTGATGGTTGGTTGTATAGAAGTAACAACACCTTAGCATCACCTACTTTCGATGTTTCAAATTGGGATGCCAGTGGAACAGATGTATTTGATGGTGCCACCACCAACGCTAATGCCTCTTCTCCATTCCCTTCCGGACGTTTTCTTGGAGGCAATAACCCACTAGGAGAGTCTGATTGTGATGGTGATGGTGTTACCAATGCAGATGAGTGTGCAGATGGTACAAATCCGCTTGATCCTTGTGATTATGATGGCGGTAGTATTACTGGTCCTGTTACAGCAGATCAAACCAATTGTCCTTGTCCTGATTTATCACCTATTGTTACTATGTTACCAAACAACATTGCTGGTGCTTCTTCAATTGGGCTAGCAGTTGAGGTGTTTGAACTAGATCAGGTGCCAACTAATGGTACTGATATCACAGTACGAATTCCATCAGATCCAAGGTTCACATTTAACTATGACCCAACATTGACGTTCGTTGCATTTGTAACAGTTGATAATGCACGTTGGACTTACTTAGGTGATAACGGTATTGTACATTCCTTTAGATATTCTCAGGTATTGGGAGGAGGAATGATCACTGCCTTTGGTATAAACGGTAACTATGATCCTCAGAATACGGATGGACGTACTACCATCACTGCTACGATTATTCCATTTAATGGTGGTGAGTGTGAGATTACCAATAATACAGATGCAGAGACGTTGATTTATTTTCAATAACGATTGACTAAACTCGATTCTATATTTGGATTCGGGTTAAATTATACTAAGGACCGCTGAGTGATCAGTGGTCTTTTTTTTTGGGTGGTATGATGACTAAACCCGGATTATGCAATAGAAATTTGCTGCACCGGCTCAAAGTCTACTGCATAATCCGAGCTAAAGTTCTGTCATTCGAAGATCGCTATGTGACTTTAGGGATTTCATGAAGTCTAATATCGAAATACAGGGAACTATATTGTTCTGCGCTGGACAAGGGACAGGAAGTGTTGTTTGAACCAGTATGGAGAGTGCTGGATGGCCCGGCCCTATAGAATAGCTGTTATTGCAGCTTTTCTATAGGGTGGCCCCAAATAAAACACAATGAGGCAACACTAAATAGCATTCTTTCGTATAAAAAAGAAGACACGAACAATAAACAGCCAGCAGCGTAGTATTTTACGGTAAAGTTGGTGAAACAGTAGAAGATGATATGTAGTAACCAATATGGTTGGGAACATAATATTAATGCTGAAAACTAATTCGTTTCAAGTAAAATACTTACTAACTTAGTGTGATGGAATCTTGCAGTTTATTTATGGTGGGAATGCTTCGGTCAGGGTCGTCTTTGCTAGCACATTGGTTAAAAGACTGTGGACTAGACATTGGGATGAGACTTCCTCCACCTGTGTTTAAAAATGAACCCGCCAGTTTTGAAGATCTGGATTTCAGTGAATTTCATAAATTGTTACTAAAATACAATGGCGCCTCTACATTTGTCAATACCGATAAAAAATTGACTTATGATAAATATTTACAATCAAAGGCAAAATCAATATTGTTTTTAAAGCGTTTAATATCAGACCAATGGGGTGTAAAGCAGCCACGAGCGACATTGTTTTTGGACCTCTGGCGAAATATCAATACAAATGAAGCTTATTATATCACTATTGTTCGTGATTTTTGGGAAGTCGTTTCCTCCCTGCACAATCGAGAACTAAAAGGACTTAAGCATCGGTACAAAGAACCAGAAGCATTTTTATCAAAAGTAAAGGAGTTAGAAGAGAGGAAGCAGGAGTTCTATGATCTTTACCTGAGCATGTGGATAAGATATAATGAGGAGATTATTGATCATTATCACGAGATGCCTAAAGGCAATCACCTCGTCCTTTGGATGGGAAAGTTGATCAAAAATGACAAGCCACTTTTTGATCATATCAATAAGGTGTGGGACTTTGATTTAACCTACCAACCAATATCAGAGCTTTATAAGCCAGAAGCATTTCATGAATTAACAGAAACAGAGTTTGAATTTAGCCCCGATTTACATAGCAGGGCCATTGAAACGGAACAAAAATTAAGAACAATTGCCCTAGAATCCGAACAGATTTACCTTTCAAAATAATAGATTGTCCTGATCTGAATTTTTTAAAACTACATTTTTGCAATTACAATATTAAAAAAATTACTGTTTTTTTTTATAAAAACAACGTTCACAACCACCCTTCCTAAATATTTGATTGTAAACTAAATACGAAAAAAAGAATAACCATTACGCTTATTTTGTTTAACTATTTATACCAAACGTTTAAACAATTATATAAAATTGACGTTACTATTAACAAGAATCCCACATTCTAATTTATTAATCACTTAACAACCTTTACCATGAAATTTAATTATTTTTATTTATTACTCTCTATCTCCCTAATTTTTGCAAGTTGCGCAAAAGAAGATCTTACTAGTACTTTGGAAAAAAGCCCTGTTTTAAACACTGAGCAAGATTTCCAAACAGATAAAGAAAACCGTTTTACTGAGCAAGATTCAGAAGCAGAATTGACAGCAGTTAGTTTTGATTCAGCAGAAGATGTTGAAAAATTCAAAGATTCTGATCAGTTTTCAAGAGGATATGGTTACTACTCATTTAGAACTTTATCAAAAGCTTTAAGTTGTACTGGTCTAAGTGCAGCAGTTTTTTCAGGAAGAAAAACGATTTATGCACCTTCAGATGCCGCTTTCGCAAAGCTAGGAATTGACAGAAACAATGTATGTACGATTCTTACACAACAGCAGTTAACAGATATTTTATTGTACCACGTTGTAGATGATATCGTTAGTTATTCTAATAAAGAAGGATGTGTTGAGTTAATCAATGGTGATGTAGCTCAATTGAGTCTAAAAGGCTGGAAGCGTTACATTAATGATTCCAGAATATATCTTGCATGGTCACAGTACAGAGGTCACGGAAATAAATTAAGAGTTTATGCTATCAAAGATGTCTTAATGCCTCCAACAGATAATATTGTAGTAACAGCATCTAGCGTTAGTGATTTCTCATCCTTAGTTGCGGCAGTACTCGCTGCAGACCCAGCCGTTGCTACTGCACTTTCTGATGAAGCAGCTGTTTATACTGTATTCGCACCAACGAATCAAGCGTTTGATAATTTGGTTGCGGCCCTAGGGTATACTGATCTAAATGATTTAGTAGCTAATTTAGGTGTAGCAAATTTAACAACAGTATTACTATACCACGTTTATGATGGATGTGCTTTTTCAAATGATCTTTCAGATGGACAGATGGTTCCTACTTTGCAAGGCGAAACCCTTGAAATCGATCTACAGAATTTAAGCATCTTAGACAAAAGTCCTGATCCAGCTGGTCTTGTTCCAACAGGTCTAGATGTGCTGACTTCTAATGGAATTGTCCATACAGTAGATAAAGTACTATTGCCTCAAGCGATTTTAAGTCAACTATAATAGTCATCATTATATATACTAGAAAAGGGATCTCGGTTTTCATCGAGATCCCTTTTTTTATTTTATGTTGCCAGTATTCTGGCTCCAAGGTATGTTTTTATTGAATCTCAAATGTGAGCTTCACATTAACACGGTACTCTTTAATTTTTCCATCTTCAACTCGTACGCTTTGATTCTGAATATTAGCAGAACGAATGTTTTTGATTGATTTTGATGCTTTATTGATTGCTTTTTGGGTAGCATCTTCCCAACTTTTCTCTGAGCTTGATAGAATCTCAATTACTTTAACTACTGACATTTATTAATTTGTTTTGTTATAAAATATTACTAATTTTTTTACCAAAATTGACTGCTTTTAGCTTTGCAAGTATTTGCTTGTGGATTTCGGAATTTGCGCTTGCAATCATTATTTCTCCCGGAGCAACACTATGTAAGTCATTCCCTTTTAAATCTGTGATGAGACCACCAGCTTGCCGAATAAGAAATAAACCGCCAGCCAAATCCCAGATATTGGAGGTATTGCCAGCCCGACGTATAAAAACAGAATGTGCACCAGCCGCAACTTGCACCAGTGAGTATGCAATTGACCCTCCAAGCTTTACCAATTTAGACATATGGCCACCAGATCGGAGTTCATAAAGTCTATTAATATCTTCTGAGTACCATCCTGAGATCTGAAAGTTAATGACTCCCATCTTCAGGTTTTTTTTGTGAATCGTAGGCAGTATACTGCCATTTATCGTAGCGGTGTCACCTACTCTTCCTGTATACAATTGTTGCGTAAACGGATTATAGACGATTGCAGCCAATACCTGATCTCCTTGGTGTAAATTCAGGCAAACACTACACGTAATTTCGTGATTCACATAACTCCATGTTCCATCAATAGGGTCGCAAGACCAGCTGAATCCGCTTGTTCCTCTTATCGATTCCAGTTCTTCACCGATAAAACTATCATCAGGGTGGTTGGAAAGGAGTCGCTGTCTTATGATCACCTCTGCTTCCTTATCAACGTTGGTGACGGGACTTTTATCACTTTTAAAAAAGACATCAACATCTCCGTTCTGTTGCCGCTCTGTGATCAGTTCACCAACCTCTTGTATGACCTCTAAAGCCAACTCATATCTTGTAGTAATGTCTATAGCAACCAACTCCATCTAATTTGCAAACAGTTTTGTCAATTGAGCATCCAACTGGACACCCTTTAAATTTTTAGCAATGATTTTCCCCTCTTTATCTACTAGGAAGGTCTGCGGGATACCAGTCACGCCGTAGTCTTTCGCATGTGTACTTCCCCAACCTTTTAAATCAGAGACATGAGGCCAGGTCAATTTATCTTTTTCGATAGCGCTTACCCATTTGGCTTTTGATTTATCCAGACTGACACCAAGAATTTCGAACCCTTGATCTTTAAACTTATTGTATACTTTGACAACATTGGGATTCTCTCTTCTGCAAGGACCACACCAGCTTGCCCAGAAGTCAATCAGCACAATTTTTCCTTTAAAATCGCTTAGCTTCACTTCCTCTCCTTCTGGATTTTTTTGAACGATGTCAGGAGCCTGTATTCCAGGCATCAATTTCTTTGCTTTACGAATGCGACCAGTCAAATCTTGGTCTAGTTTAGCGTTTTCTCCGCTAAACTTACTGAGATAAAGCTCTCCATACTTGACAATATTCTGTTCTGCTTTTGTCTGTCCATATCCTATTGCGACACCTAGGAGGAATGCCTTATAAGCCACAGAACCTTCGTCCATTTTGGCAAGATTTTCATCTACATATTTTTGCTGATCCTCAACGGTAAGGCCTACTTTACCGAGTGTTTGGGCATATCCTTGTGCTGCATTTCTGATTTGAGGTAAATGGTTATAAACTGGATCACTCAAGTCTGCATAATTAAAGAAATTCTTTGCAAAATATTGCCCTTCCGATTCGTCTCCTTCTTTGTTAAACTCATAACTCAGATATGTGAAAAGCCCTAGGACCTTTGCTAAGAAAGGATCATCAGTTTGGGCTTGGTTATAAAGTGCTACTCTTCTAGTATCGTAATCTTTCATTTTAGCATCAACTTCTGCCTTTTTCTCTGGAATTTTGGCAAACCGTCTATACTCGCCTAAGATTCCTTGAAACTCCTTAGACATTTGTTGATTTTGATTCATATAATAGTTGTACCGTTCATTAATTGTTGAACCAGGAAATCTGAATTGTTGAATGGAGTCTACATGTCCACGTACTTCTACTACTGCTTCATTATGAATGATAAAAGGACGTACCTTTTTTGAGTCAAAAGCAAGGAAATACAAGCCACTATTTAACTTTTGAGTATTGAAGGAGAAGATGGACTTGTCTTTTTGGTAAGTTAACTGTTGTGATTCGATTGGTTTGAGATTTACACCGTCCCAAATCAGCAACTTCAATGAATCGGCCTTATTGCCGTTGAGGGTTCCTGTTATCTGTGTGCCGTTTTTAGGCGATGTTGTGGTTTGTTGACCAGGCTTGCAAGTTACTGCAACCAACATCAATGAACAGAAGCCTAATAGGTATGTAAGTGATTTCATTAAAGCAAAATCTAACAATAAATTATAAAATGAATTCTAGTGCACAAAGATACTAATATTCATCTTAAACCCAGATTATGCAATGGGAAATTCCTTATGAGTTTAATCCCCATTTTTTGTGGGTCAAAAGGAGTTTGATCTTGAATATTCCAGATTTACAAAAAGTAATATAATTATTTAACGATGGAATTGATTAAAAGTTGCCACGTCTATCATGAGCCATCACGAGAAAAGTATTCTAGGATAAACATCTAACATAGATTACCATTAATAGTTAAATGCGTCTTTCCACATGGAGCAGTAGTGCTCTGTTTTTCCAGCATACTCTTCATCAAACTTTCCAGCCATTTTGAAGTCTGAACAGACATCATCAAATGGAATTTCAAATTTATCTTTTAATAAATTGATCGTCAATACTTCTTCAGGTGCTTTCCTCATTGTATAATCAGAAAGCACTCTAATTTTTAGCTTGCCACGTTCATAGTAATATCTGGCATTCTCTGGATTGAGTGCAATGGCATCGGTGAGGTCTGCGTTTTTCCCTTGGATATCATCATAAGGACGAGCGGCATATCTGGCGTACAAAAATTTGTCGGAAGGGGCGTTTTCAATCGCTGTATTGAGATCCGTCATCGCTAATTTCGGCTTTGCCGTCCAGAAGTAACAAATACCCCGATATCCTAACAAACTGAAATCTTCAGGATCAAGAGCAATCGTATTATCTAATAACGCAATTGCATTTCTATAATCCCCGTTTTCTGTAGCGGCAATAGCTTCTTTCTTAAGACGTTCTAATTTTCTAGTTTCTTCTGGACTTCTTTCCTGAGCGGATGTAGCAAGAAATAGAAAAACCATAGATAGGGTACAAACAAACAACCTCATAGCAATAAAATTTTAGTTTCATTAAAAGACTATCCAAAAACAATGCCTTTTTACAAGATACGGAATTCCGACTGATTTCATACATCAAATGGGGTGGTTTATCAAAAAAGATAAGTAAGTAACAAGGAAGATTTATCACTTCAAGAAATTTACCTTCATTAGAGTAAACTTAAGGTGTACAATTAACTTAATACTTCATTACTTCTGCTATAATTACACCAAAGGTTCCGTCACGTTCTCTCCAATTTTTTGAAGGAAGATAAGTCCTAGACACATAACCATCTAAATACAAGGCATTTCGACATCCATGCTCCTTAAAAAACTTTGCAAATCGATAAAAGTTGATCTGTTTCTTAGACATTGCAAACAACAAACGACCTTCAGGTAACAATCCTACCCCATTGCGGATATGAACATTTTTGGAGTAAGCATTAAATTGAGGATGAATCGCACCGTCTATCACTAGCATCGGACCAGACTGGGTAGCGTACTCTATATTAGTACCCTCCTTAAATTGAGAGGAAGAAATTATCTGAGGAGTATGATCTTTTATGATGCTAAACACACCATTAGGTTGCAAGTAAAAATTGCCTTCTCCTTTTTGTTTTCGGTTAATCTTCTGTAGCGTTTTTCCGTTTTCGATATACAAACCAACAGGTGAATAATCCTTATTAAACATACCACCATTAGCTGCAAACTTCAAGCCCATACCTTGCAAATTGAGCCATTGATTTAGATTGCCGTGGTTAAGAAAATGCTTGCCTAGATAGTCCTTTGAATAAAAATGCAGTTTTCCCTTTTTCGGATCTACGGTATAGTTAAGAATATCCGAATATCGGTTGTTCAGTGAATCGGTAGCGGTTAATGGAAACTCCTTAAGGGCATTGCTAAGGTCAGCATATAATGTTTCTTCCCAAGAAACGGATTTAATGGGAGGTGGTTTATTCATTCTAAAATCGATTGGACTGATAATCACATTGATATCATTGGGCAGTGCGTAAGTTGCAAGTAAATACAACTCTTCAATAGCTTTATCACCAATGGGAATGCAACCAACTGTATCGTCTTTTCCATGGATGTATATGTCACCACCAAGGTTAGTCCGGTTGTCCATTCTTGCCATTTCTCTGTCAAAATCATTAGGATAACTGACCTTCATTGATAAATGGAATTTGCTTTTGGGATTAAGAAGGACAATTGTGTACCTTCCTTCAGGGATTTGTAAGTCGCCTCGCTTCAATTTCGGACCGAGATCTCCACTATAAGCTGTAAATGGAAACGATTTAAGGAATCGTGGTTTCCCATCAATATGAGCATAAACATGCAAGAGTAGTTCTGATTTAAAGGCAACTATTGAAATTTTATTTGGAAGATCCGATAGACCAATGGCTTTGAGGTATGGTTTGAGGCGCTGCTTAGCGGTTCGATTAACTTCCTTTATTTTATTCGGGGATGTAATTTTTATTGACTGATTACTAGAATTGTGGTAAAGGTAGACAAGTGCAAGAGTTGTGATGGCGAGCAAGGGCAAGATATATTTTTTCATACTACTGAGGTTCTTACAATTTGTTTATTTATTTTTAGCCACAGCCGCTGCTTTCCAGTGCTCATACTTATCCAGGCTAAACGAAGGCGGCTCTTCCCGCTCTTGCCAATCTGTCAGCCATGAGGCATGCGTAAACGGATTATAAGGCACCATCGCATAGTTGAGTGTCGTGTCGTTCAATACTTTAGGTGTTCGTTCGTTGACAGATTTAAACATTACAATTTTGATCCCAGGATTAGGTATACCGCCTTTTTGTTTCACCTCGTCCCTTATAAAATGCGCAAACCGTAACATGGCGGTCGGTGTCCGTTGCGCTCGGGAAAACTGAGTAAATCCGATATACTCTTCAATCGCAACAGGATAACTCTCTTTATTCCCAGGAAGTACTAACTCCATTCGAAATGCCTCTACAGTATCTACTAGCATCATACGCCAGGCAAACAGATGTCCCTCGCCTGTCCAACTAGGATGTCCGATATAGAGAAAATGCCGGAACGGAAATAACACCTGAAATAAGACATAGACCACCAGAAAACTCCTTACTGCGATCTGTTTCCATTTGACTGGGGCAACTGAGGAGGCGGATTTTGAGACTGTTTGCTGTGGTTTTGGGTGCGGTGTATTCCCATGAAATGGAGAAAAAAAGAACAGGGTCGTACGAACGGGTTGGTTCAATATAAACCGCTTTAAATGTTGTACTGGGTGTCGCAACAACTCATATAGTCTTTGCCCTGTATCTGGTTCAAAAAATAAAATTGTGGCGAATAGCATTGTAAACGGAAAAGAACCGATTTGCCAAAAGAAATGATTGGAAATATGAAAAAACGCAAGTGGAATTAAAGCAAGATTCCGTGTCCTTCGATTTAATAAAAAGAAAACTATGGTTAAGTCAAATAAAATCCCACCATAAGCATAGAACAAGGACGCCAGCTCCGTTTGAAGAAAAAGTTGAAACCATCCAGTAAACAGTTGTGATTTGTCGTATAGCCAAAAGCGCATTGGAAAGCCCTGCAACCAGTCAGCATGAAGTTTTGCGATACCACCGAAGATGTAGACAATAGCCAATTGAAATTGCAGTATTGACAGGTGCCATCGGGGAATATATTGAATGGCGGTCTTTTTAAATAATAAAGGTACACTCCCCCATTTCCAACCATCAATCAAACAATAGATTAAAGGCAGTAAACAATACAAGTAATAATGGTTATTGTAATGGCCTTTACAAATCAAAAACAGATACGTCCAACCTAAAAACAGCAGCACCGCACTTAATCGATAAAAGATACCTAGAGCAAACAAGATCGCAGCAAGGTATAGCAGTCGAAACAGGAATAACGACTCTAGTTCTGGTAATGGTTTAATCCAATGAAATCCATCATAGGTAAAGAAAAACTTAGACTGTAATAATTGCCCCATATAGTAAGGCTCAAAAGACCATATTTGTTCAAATAAAACGACACCAAGAACCATTCTAAAAACCCCAATTGTGGAAGGGTGAATGCTTGTATTTAAATAATCTGATATTTGTCGAATTGTATTGATCTGTAAGTGTTTTCTTATATTTTAAACGACAAGTTAATTAAAATACAAGAAAGAATAACCTTGAATAATCAATGGAACAAATTTTGTAATAGTATCTTTGTTAAAAATCAAAAAATAAATACAATGACAAGTATATTTATCAAGTTTACCCTAGGATTCCTCATAATCATTGGAACTCAAAGTATTGCTATAGCACAAACACCAACTATTGGTCCAGCAATCAATGCCAATACCAATTCAAAAAGTGCCCAGGTTGCAAAGATCAAAAAGGAGCAACAAGCTCGTGCTAAAAATCCGACAGCCGACCAGACAAACCAAAACTTAACAAGACAGCAGGCAACAGCACTGAAACAACGTGGTAGTATAAAAACTGTGTACGGCTACTTGTACCAAGATCGAGAAGGAAAAGTAATACTTGACAGTGGTGAAGGGCAACTTCCAGTCATGAAAAGTGACAATAGAACTGCCTACAAATCTATTATTGCTGCACTTAATTTTCTTTCTAACGATCAAAAATGGCGCGTGATGCATAACTACGATGTTACTGCTTCCAATCCAAGACCTTCATTTCTATTGATTAAGCAGATAAAAGAAGAATAACTTCCTAGGGCTTTTAGCACGCTAACCAATCCTAATTTAAGTCTCTGGTTCCTCCATTGACCTTCTACCGTAGTTTAGTATGTAATAGCCTAAGTAAGAAATTTATTTTTGAGGACAATCTCAATAACAAATAACTTGCAAAAACACATACATACTATTTATTAATATTAGTAAAACATATAAACCTAGCTCAAAAGGATTCGTTTCATTGATTTTTTTACTACTTTTAGTAATACTAACCTAAACACGCCCCCTTCATGAAATACGCCTATTTACTATTATTGATATTCTTGTCTAGTGCAAACCAAATTTTTGCCTGCGAACAAACTGTTATTATAGCTAAAGGAAGCGTATGGAAGTATTTAGACAACGGTACCGACCAAGGTGCAGCATGGAGTGCACCTGCCTTTGATGATTCCTCTTGGTCTAGTGGTGCTGCTGAATTAGGGTATGGAGATGGAGATGAGACAACAGTTGTTAGTTATGGTTTTGATCCCGGAAACAAATTTGTTACCACTTACTTTCGAAAAACATTTACGGTCAACAGCGTTTCAAGCATCTTATCTGCTTCTTACTGGCTTAAGTATGACGATAGCGCCATTCTTTATATTAATGGAATTGAAATAGCACGACACAATTTACCCACGGGTACTATTTTGTTTGACACCTATGCGAACAATAGTTCAGAAATTGCAGATTCTTATAACTTCGATGCCTCAATACTTGTAGAAGGAATTAATACTATAGCAATTGAAATCCACCAAGCTTCACCTACTAGTTCAGACATTAGCATGGACTTGGAGTTAGGAATTACGGAAGCTATTGTAAACAGGGGTGATGTTTGGAAATACTTGGATGATGGATCAGACCAAGGTACAGTATGGCGTGACGTGGGGTTTAATGATTCTACTTGGGCATCAGGTAATGCGGAACTAGGCTACGGCGATGGTGATGAAACCACTCTTCTAGACTTCGGAGGGGATCCAAACGACAAGCATATCACTTATTATTTTAGAAAAGAAGTGATTGTAGATGCTAAGATAGGCTACTTTGGTGGTATTATGAACGTCTTATTTGATGACGGGGCTATTGTATATGTGAATGGTACTGAAATTTTTCGAAGTAGTACTATGCCATCTGGCACGGTACTTTACAACACCTCCTCAAACGGACAAACTGTTGAGAATGTATTTGTAAATCATATTATTCAACCCGGAGAGTTTCAAATAGGAACAAATGTTATTGCTGTTGAAATACATCAGTCTGGATCAACAAGTTCAGATATAAGTTTCGACATGGATATCTGTTCTATTGACCCTAATTCACAAATAATTGAAAGAAAACCTTACCTCCAAATGGGGACTCCCACTACAATGAATGTTCAGTTTAGGACTGGACTCCCAATTACTTCTGTTGTAAAATATGGCTTGGGGCTTAATAGTCTAACCGACTCAGTAATGGGTAATGTCGCAGTGTTTGATCATAACTTACAAATCACTGGACTACAACCTCAAACTAAATACTATTATCAGATAGAAGCCATTGATAATCAGATTTTAGTCTCAGCTTCAGATAGCATGTTTTTCAAAACGGCTCCACCAATTGGAAGCAGAGATACTAGCTATCGCATGTGGGTACTAGGAGATTGTGGCACAGCAAACGCTAATCAAAGAGCGGTGCGTGATGCTTATTACAACTATGCTGGAGGAGATCATACAGATTTAATTTTATTCTTAGGGGACAACGCTTATAATTCCGGGACTGATAGTGAGTATCAATTTGCTATTTTTGAAGACATGTATGAAGATATTCTAAGGCAGACGGTCTCCATATCCTGCCCAGGAAACCATGATTTGTATACGGCCAACTCAAATGATGAAACGGGTCCCTATTATGACATTTTTACATTACCCAAAAATGCGGAAGCAGGTGGAATTGCCTCTGGGACGGAAGCCTATTTTTCTTATGATTATGGAAATGTCCACATCGTATCGTTAGACGCGCAGTCTAATAACGCTGTAGGAAGTCCAATGTTGACTTGGCTTGAAAATGATCTTGCTAATACCACACAGGAATGGATTATTGCCATTTGGCATCATCCGCCTTACAGTAAGGGTTCACACAATTCAGATATAGAGTATACTTTGATCAGAATGCGGGAAAATGTATTGCCAATCATAGAAAATGCAGGAGTAGATTTAGTTTTGGCTGGACACAGCCACTCTTATGAACGCTCAAAATTTGTTAATGGGCATTACAGCTATTCAAGTTCGTTCAGAGAGACAATGGTCGTGCAACCAGGTTCAGGCAACCCTGCCACCGAATCAGCATACTGTAAACGGACTGACGGTCATTTTGCGGGGCAAGGGGCTGTGTATGCAACTGCAGGCTCCTCTGGAAAAGTTTCAATAGGGGCATTAAATCATCCGGTAATGCATTATTCCACTGCCACACTTGGTTCTATGGTTTTAGATGTGCATAAAGATACATTAGAAGGAATATTCTTAGATAATAATGGGAATGTTATTGATGCGTTTACCATTTACAAAAAACCTAATGATGATTTGAATTACGATCAGGACAATGACGGATATGTGGATATTGAGGAGTGTCCGACAGGATGGCCTTGCGTAGACACTGACGGAGACGGACAACCCGATATCCGTGATGAGGATTCAGACGCCGATTCCCGACCTGACAGTCTCGACAATTGCAGACTAGGTTATGAAATCGTCACTAAAGTTATATTGGAAGGTCCTTTTGATCTAAATACAGGAGAAATGAGTACCCTTTTGAATACAAGTAGAGGATTACTACCCGGGCAGACTGCAACTAATAACGGTGCTGGATCAACGCCTCCTGGACAACCGTACAATAAACCTCCCTGGAATTATATGGGTACCGAGGGCGCAGCCTTCTCTGATGCTGATTACAGTGCAGATATCGTAGACTGGGTACTGGTGTCTCTTCGTGAGTCAACCGAAAAATCTTCCCAGATATGGCAAGGGGCAGCACTCTTAGATAAGCATGGAAATATCAACTTATCGGATGCTTGTTTGCCCTTGTCTTATGTCTCGGGCAATTATTACATTTTGGTAGAACATAGAAATCACCTAGCGGTTTTGAGTCATATCCAAATTAATCAAAGTAATGGTACTTTTGACTATAGTTTCCTCCCCCAAAACTCTTATAATTCTGGTGCGTCGGGGCAAAAGAACATCAACAACAACTGGGTGATGTTTACCGGTGATATCGACCAAGTCAATGATCCAAATGGCTATGACATTAATTCTAAAGATAAGCTGGTTTGGGATATCGAGAATGGCATAAGTGACAAGTATCTACCTGTCGATGTGAATCTTGACGGTGATGTGAATGGTTTAGACAGATTGCTTTGGTTTAAGAATAATGGCTTTTATAGTACCGTACCCAAGTAACATCTTCACTTAGTCAAAAATGAAAATTATTTGGGCGCGTTTTTCCCGCTATCCGAAACGCTCTTCGTTCAAACAACACCTCCTATCGGGCACGCGGCCGCTCTTAAACCCGAATTATGCAATGAGCGTAAGTTAGATTAGGAGATTAGGAGCACAAGTCTATCCAAAGCCTTTACTGCAGAGAATGTGACTAATTCTATAAAAATAAGGTATAACTTTCTGCAACTTTTACATTTGGAATATTCACATATTCGAACATACGCATAAATAAGGAATGATATACAATAATAAAGTGATCAACAATTACGCGGTTAGCACTATTTAAAAATGCTTGAAAAAGTGCCGTTATTGATAGACCATAAGGCCCGATCGCTACCATTGATATCACCATCCATATCGTAATCGAAAGAATTGTAAAAATTGAAGATTCCGTTTTGAGAAACCCATCCTAGCTGATCTTTTCCGTTAATGTCTGATGCAATGTCGTTTATCTGATCCCCATCTCCAGCAAACATAACCCATTTGTTGGGTGATATTTGTTTCTGACCAGCACCATCCGTGTAGCTATTCTGAGTGGTAAAGTCGTAGGTCAATACACCATTTTGTGGAACAATCTTATTAGGTGACATAATTGCCATATGGTTGCGATGCTGTATGTAGATATAAACCCCTGAAAACATAAACTGTAAGACTTCAGTATTCGGGAAGAAAATAGTTCCATCGGAGAGCAATACACCAGCGGTCGCAGCAATTTCTGTACTTTTGGCTACGGTAGCCCTGAAAGACACTTTGACCCAATCAACTGTATTTGGAGGGTAGTCTGCTGCGGTCCATCCATTCCCTTCTAATCCATTATAATTCCAAGGAGCGGTGTAATATGGTTGAACGTTGGGCAGTAGATTCCTTGTCAGCAATTGAGAATGCATCATTCCGTTAGATTGGTAGGCCCCTTCAAGCATTACCTTAATTTGTAGATCCAAGTAGGCTGAAGTGTCATTTTTCACCGTGCATCCATCCAGAGGATCAACTGCAAATACCTTAACATTTAAACAACAAATGCTTAGTAGAAAAATGGTACCCGCAATAAAACTTTTATTAAAATTCATTTAATAACATTTATTTCAAAATATTATACCTTGGGAATAACGGAAATAAAGAGCTTTAGTATTAGATATCTGGATTTCCAGTCAAAATACAAAAAAAATGCCATAAATTCTTTTACTAATGGCAGGATTTTTTGCGAAAATCTTAATTTCCTCTAGCCATTGTTAATCATCTGGTTTATTGACATAGTAGTTGAAGACGCATTTCTTATATTAAATTGTCCGACTGAAATGTTATCCTTCCTGACTTACACGAATCTTGTACTTCAAACAAGTCCTACAATTAGAGATTTCATGTTTAGAGTTCCCTTAGGCTTTCAGATGCCCATAATGATAGTATACCAGTGCCATATTCTTGACCTTCAGTTATTAGACTTTTAACGTTTATTGAATACTATTTTATATTTTAAGAAAAAAAGTAACTTCTAACTACGAATATTATTGGTCTATTCTCACTAGAATTCCTGTAAAAGGTTATTTTTACACTTAAATAGTTACATCATGAAGTTAATAAACCTAAAGTGCCTAGTGGTACTGTTCTTTGTTGTTTTAATGTCTGCAACAGTATTTGGTCAGAAAAAAGGAAGTGCGGCAGCATCTAATGCCCTAAGTAAGCAAGACTTGACCAATTACAAAATAAAAGCCTATAAGAAAGCGTTGGAATTGGCTGATTTAAACTCGGCTGCAACTGCCGTTTTAGATATTTTGGCGATTAATGAAGATCAAACGCATTGGCAGGATTCACTTGCATTGATTTATCTCAATCAACAAAACTTTGTATCTAGTGCCTCTATTGCACAACAAGTGCTTGAAAAGTCCCCTGAAAATATGTTTATGCGAGAAATTAGTGCTTATTCTTTTCAAGGACTAGGAGCAGCAAAACAAGCATTAGAAGACTACGAAAAGTTGTACTCAGTTAACAAGAATATCCAACATGGTTATCAAATCGCAACACTAGAGTTTAATCTAGGAAGGTTTACAGAATGTATGACAACCTTAAATGAAGTGGCCAACCATGCAGATGCTGCTGAAAGTACTGTCGCACTTACGTTTGGTAATGAACAACAAAAAGTGCCGGTATCGGCTGCAGTAATGAATATGAAAGGAGTTGTCTCTAAAGAGTTGAATAAAAAGGACGATGCGATCAAGTTTTTCGAGGCAGCGATCCAAGCATTTCCTGAATTTGCGTTAGCTAAAGGAAATCTCGAAGCAATGAAGAACCCACCTAAGAAATAATTAATACGCTTCATTTTAGAAGTGGTTTAATCAACATTGCTTCTGTTTTGGAATCAATTTTGTATTTATTCTCTTAGGCTTGAATATTTCAATCCGTTAAGCCCAAATGATAAATTAGAGATCCCGTAATGAAATTCTGACTGCATCATTTTAGAAAATTGTAAATATGAACCATAGAATTATCATCCTGCTAATCGGATTATTTATATTCGGAAATACTGGATTTGCACAGAAACTTAAAGACAAAGTAATACAAATTCCTTATGTGACGTTGCCCACTAAGAAACTCCCTGTAAACTATAACACCTACTCTGTAAATGTAAGAGGTGGTGCCTTTAATTTTTCAACTAGAGATCCCTTTTCCACTGCGCAGTCTATTCAAATGGATGGCTTCAAACGATTGAGTGGTCAGGGGTCAGATTTCGGTCACCTAAGAATTTACGCGACTTCAAGCACACCCTATATCGGAGTGATTACGCCACGGTCAAAAACCACTAAAGTAAAAGACAAAAATGGTGTAGAACGAACTGTGACCACCTACTGGTATGAGTTTCCAATTCAAGCATTTACTTCTTACCAAATTGTGGATCCAGAAGGCAATGTAATTGCTAGTGGTAAAGATATAGACAACAAAAATATCGTGACCCGAAGAACTAGTATCCGCTCTACAGCAAGTATTGGAAAATACAATCGTGAAATTGAAAAGGAAAGAAATAAATTTACCAATACATTGATCAATAAAATGGTCACCAGAGTCAATACTGCTATTCGGAATCAACTTGATTTTGATAATCGTAAGGCAAGAGAGAACTTTTATTATATCAAAGGAGGTCCTCTTGAAAAGCAAACGCAAGAAATTTTCAATGAGGCCAAAATAGTGTGGGAAAGTCGTGATGCGTCCAGCTCCGTTATTGAAACCAATGAAATGCTGATGGATGTGTTAAAAGCTTGGTCTGAATTGGCCAGTAGAAAACCTGGAGACGACAATAAACTGAAACGTGTATACAAGGCCGCCAACTACAATATGGCCATTTCGTATTTCTACCTTGATGATTTGGAAAAAGCACGATTTTATGCACAAAAGGTAATTGATTCTGAAGGCAAGGATAAACCAAGTAATCAATTGTTAAAACGGATCGAAAAACTTGAAAAACGAATGGAATTGCATGGGATTTATACCCAACATTATGTGCGCGACCTCAGTAATGCTGTTGGTCCAGTTCAAGTAAATGCATTTGAGGAAGAACAAGAGGAAATCCAGGAAAACAATAATACGCTCGATGGTTATATTCTTTTCAACAACAATCAGATCAATGGTCAATTTGTGAGTACAAAAGGAGTAGAAGAATTGATTTTTGGGAAGGATGGCAACACTAATTTTGTGGTTACAGAAGGTACAACAACCAAGGAGTATGACTTAACTGAAACTGAAATTAGCTCGTTTAAAATTGGAGAGCGGTCTTTTATTAAAACGATGTTTAGTCCTAGCTCCAAAGGCAAAGAGGAAGCCCAAATGCACATTCTGGAAATACTATATACTGCAGATGCTATTCAGCTTTACAAATACTACTCTTCTCAAGGCGCGCTTGCTGATAATGATACAGAATATGCCTATCAGAAAGCAAATGATCGGTTTCCATTGTCTTTATTCGATACGCAGTTTTTGTTATTTGATAAAGGGATGTCGCAGTATTTTCAAAGTTGCCCTGAATTGTCAAAACTTTGTGCTGATGGCCGTTATACCATGGATGAGGATTCTTTACTTCAAGCAGCCAGAGTGTTTGCTGAAGTCTGTAATTAAGGATTTAGTATTTTTCCATCAAATCAAGTAATGTCTTAAAGGCAACGTTCTTCCAATTCTGTTCGTTACTAAGATATTCACCATTACAAACACATGCTCTTATTGGTAGATTTTCCATTTAATCATTACTACACTTGTAAGTAATATTAAATTTAAACTAATACCATGAAGTACCTTACCTTACTATTATCGTTATTTATTGCAATTCAATCTTTTAGCCAACAAACTATTGTCTATCCAGACAGTGCACATGAAGTCTTACCCATTAGTACTTTTATCACTAGCGATGGTGGGATGCTAATTGTCTCCAACTATTTTACCTATTACGGAACCTCCAACCCACATCATGGTAGTGATATCACTGTTGATCTAATCAAGACGGATGCTAATGGAACCATGCTTTGGAACAAGAAGAATCAAGTAAATGCAATTGGCTGGATCGCAAAAGTATTCATTGATCAAAATGACAATATCACCTTATTTGCTAACACTACTGAAACTGTAATATGCGGTTTATTTGGGATACCCAATGCCAATAGATTTCGGATGTTAAAGTATGATGCGTTGGGAAATGAGATTCTCAATATAAATTTAGTACCTATTTGTAAAGAACGGTTTATTGATGTGGTAGAAGTTCCAAACGGATTTATTGTTAATAGCGATAATACTTCTCCTAATAATCACACCATAAAAACGTTTATCGATCATTCTGGGAATATACTATGGACACAAAATGTTACCCGTAATGGAGAAAGGAATATGGTAGTTTTTGACAATACTCTTTATGTTGTAGTTGGATCGTCTATTGGATTATCTTTTAATCTTTACAACCTCCAAGGGCAACCAACTGGAACGATTGCCACTTCAATGAATAATTCCATAATTACAGATTTTAAGGTCACTTCCGATAACAATTTCCTTATTCTATCAGAGTATTCACTTACAAAAGTAACTCCAAGCGGAACGACACTCTGGAGTAAGCAATTTAGCACTCTCTGCAGCAAAATAATCGAGCGAAGTGACAATCACCTTTACCTATACAAGCAAGACCTTAACTCTAGGCAATTGGAAATTAACTTACTATCTCCATTAGGTGATTCCCTATCTTCAGACTTTTACGGTAATTCAAATGATAATCGATCAGGTGATATTATCCTTGCGCCGAATGGAATAGACTATATCGCATCAGGCTCAGTTGGATGTTGTTTTCAAGATCCTTCATTTGGATCTGGAGACGCCGCAATATTTACTACTTATGGACTAGGCACAAATAATGAAGATATAAACACCTTCAAATCGACTATTTACCCCAACCCAACTGACAAATTGATAACCATAAACTTACCAAAAATCCCTAGTAACAAATTACAGTTTGAGTTGTTTGATCTTTCTGGAAAAAACGTGTACAAAAGTCAATTGGTTCAAAAAGAAACATCTATTGAAGTTCCAGAACAACTCAAAGGATATTTTATTTATAGAATTATGGATGGGCATAAGATAAGTTCAGGAAAACTGGTCATTCATTGATCAGAAATTTAATCCTATATTCTTGATTTCATCATATAAAAAAGTCTGGCATTAACTCATCTTTATATTTCAAATCCACTGCAAACTCATCCAGATTGGTGTATCCCGCATCTAGGAGTACCGTATCATCCAGAAAGAAATTACCAGTAACAGTGCTGTCTTTGCTGAGGATATGGAATGCCGCTTCTCCCATAATCTCAGGCTTGCGGGATCGGTTACACATGTCCTCTCCTCCTAGTAAGTTACGTACTGCGGCAGTAGCAATGGTAGTCCTGGGCCACAAGGCATTTACGGCAATTTTTTGTGGGCGGAGTTCTTCAGACATACCAAGTACACACATGCTCATCCCGTACTTTGCCATAGTATAGGCGACATGATTTTGAAACCATTTCGCTTCCATAGTCAATGGTGGTGAGATATTGAGAATATGCGGATTATCAGATTTTTTCAAATACGGTAGACAGCACTTAGACGTCAGGTAGGTGCCTCGCACATTCACAGCATGCATCAAGTCGTACCGTTTCATGGAGGTTCGCTCCGTGCCTGTCAAAGCAATAGCACTCGCATTGTTAATAAGCATATCGATGCCCCCAAATCGCTCTACTGCTTGCTGTATGGCGTTTTTCACGGCGTCCTCACTACGGATGTCGGTGACTATTGGTAAGGCTTTGCCACCTGCGGCCTCCATTTCTTCAGCAGCAGTGTAGATCGTGCCGGGAAGTTTAGGATGTGGCGTGGCTGTTTTGGCTGCAATTATAATATTGGCTCCTGCCCTCGCCAACCTGATTCCCATTGCTTTTCCGATGCCTCTGCTCGCTCCCGTGATGAATACTGTTTTCCCTTTCATAGTGTTGTTTTTATTCGTATAACAAAAACAAAGAAACGAAGTTTATAAATCAATACTAAAAAGGATCTGGATATTTTTTGGATAAACCACTTGTTTTTTCATAATCATTGTCTCTAGTACTGGCAGGTTAGTACAAATTTCATTAATTTTAAGGAATACTTCATTATCCTAGTTATGCCTCTTTAACCCGAATTATTATTTCGCAAAAATATGTTGAATGGACATTAAGCAAAAACTTTACGCTATCTGTGTAGAAAGAGTGTTAATTAGGATTCAAACGCTGCAACAGATGATCAGCGATACGCAGGCAGCATCCAATGCCGAAACTAAAAGTAGTGCAGGAGATAAGTTTGAGACGACACGAGCTATGCTCCAATTAGAAAAGGATAAGTCTACACTACAACTGGCTTATGCATTTGAGGAAAAACAATTATTAGATCAAATCAATATCAATCAATCATTTAGCATTGTAAAAACAGGTGCGCTCATCACGACCAACTCTGGGAGTTACTTCCTTGCCAATGGTTCAGGGAAGTTGGAGCTGAATGATCAAACGGTATATGCAATTTCTGCAGCATCTCCAATTGGTAAACAATTACTAGGAAAGAAAAAAGGCGATCAGTTTGAATGGAAAGGTAAAACCTTTAAAATTTTAAATGTAGAATAACATTCCTTACATTACGAATCAATAGTTTATTGCTGGAATGACGTTAGAAGATGCCATACGAAAAGTGCTGTTGGAGCATAGAAAAGAAATGACTGCCATTGAGATTGCGTCTGTCATTAACGAGCAAAAATTATTCGTAAGAAAAGATAATAAGGCCATTCCGCCAAAACAAATAGAACTCCGCGCTAAAGAAAGCCCCGCTAGCTTTCACTTTATCTCCGAAAACAAGGAACGGAAAATCGAATTACAACAACGTGGCTTTACTGGAAAATCGACAGACTACTTCGGCGTTTTCTGGGATTTGTCTAATGTTCTCAATCGAAATGATGCACCCAATGAGATCCTGGTATTAGGCATTCTCGCCTTCATTATGATCCAAAAAAACGATGTCGTCAAATTTTACAATCCTATCGACAAATTACTAGAATGTGAGGATTGCAAGGGAATGCTACTGCGAGACATAGACTTGTTCTTAAAAGTACGCAGTAATGAATACTTCCTTCCTTGGTTTCGATTGAAAGAAAGTATTAATGATGCCAACGATAAACTGATCCTCGAAATTCTGAAAACAATCAGCCAATACGAAATACAGGCGTGTAAACCATTTTACGATTCAGTAGATAGTTTTATCTATTCTTATTATGGCATTCAACACAGAAGTCGCTTTATCACCTCAACTGTCATTACTCGTGTGGTAGCAAGTTTGATAGCGTTGAAGAAAGGCGACACCATTTATAACCCAGCTGCAGGAGCTGGACTGATGACTGCCAACGTAGTGATCAAAAATGAGCACATCAAGAATCACGTCTCCGTTAAAATGCAGGAATCAGATAGCGCCTGGTCTAATCTCAGCTATTTTGTTGCAAAGCTAAAGGGCATAAAGTCAATTGAAATACGAAATGACAATCCACTGATTAACCCATTGTGCGACGAGGAATCTGCAGACTGGGTCATCGCAGATCTGATATTGGAGGATCTTGAAAACGATACAGGGAACACGGATTTGTTGGGACTTGGGCCTACCGAAAATCCAATTTCACTTTACTTACAACTCACTATTACAAGACTGAGCAATGAAGGCAAGGCGATTGTCTTGGTACCAGATAGTTTCCTATACGAAGAGGCCCCTTCTTCTAAATACTTAAGAGAGTATCTAGTAGAATCGGACTTACTAGAAGCAGTAATTACTTTTCCTTCCGGGAAATTCCCTCCTATGCTCATGTCTACAAGTTTGTTGGTGATTAGTAAAACGAAAAGTCTTCGTCGCAAAGGCAAAGTACTGTTTATCAAGGCGAAGGAAATCTGGAATCAACCAGACAAAATACAACGGATCTATAAGGACTACGAACAACTAATCAACTTTTCAAGGAGTGTGTTCTTGCAAGATATCGCAGAATGTGATTACCACCTACTTGTCAATCGGTTTGTGACTGATGTAGAGGAAGAACTGCGTGCTGCCGCAAAAAACAGCCAGTTGTATCCCTTGCGGTATCTCACCTTTAAACATCATTTTGAATCATTTAAGACTGGTGATGAGTTACCATTTGTACAAATTGATGACTTATCACTTTCAGACACCGACAATATCTTGGATCTGAATATGATCACTGAAACTTCCGCTAATAAACCATTTGGAAAATTAATTGATCAAGATGCAATTTTAATAGCAAAAAATAAAGGAAAAATGCGGGCTACCCTATTTAAATTCAAGGAGCAGCCCATTGCTATTTCAAATGAAATCCATCCATTCGTTGTAGACTCTGACATTGTGTTAATTGAATATCTGCTTTCAGAATTAAACCTGAAATACGCCCGGAAACAATATGCTGCTGCGGTAAAAGGAAACTCTAGTCAGACTATCCGTATTCACGATCTAATGGACATTAAAATCAGGTTGCAGGGAAATCGTTCCAATCAACTCAAAATTGTTTCAGAACGTGAGGAATTTGTAGCCCATATCAAGAAGACCTTCCAGTCCTACCAAGAGAAAGAAAAAGGGTTTAAGAAACAAGAGATGCAGATTCTGTCTGCTATCAAACATTCCTTTGCGCAACTGCAAGGAGCGGTGTCCTCTGATATCAAAAATCTCAAGTATTTCTTGAACCGAAAGGCAAAAGAAAAAGAATTGGTAAACTGGTCTGATAAAATTTCGCAACGCCCAGGGACAAGAACAATAGATGAAGTCTTTAATGATGTCAATAGCTCTTTGGAAAAGATGTCAAAAACTTTCGAAAACATCCAAAATATTCTAGACTTTAACCCAGCAAAAATGAAAAAGCTGGAATCAATATATTTCCCTGATTTTGTAACCGCAGAAGTTCGTGCATTTATCGGAAATCGAACAGATTACAAAATATTTTTTGATATTATTGAAAATGGAAACCTAAATATTAAGATTGATAAACAACAGTTTAGTGAAGTGATTCGAAATTTTTGCCACAACACAGATGAACATGGGTATGAAGGTCTTGATATTCGGAAAAAAATGTTGTTTAGTTTCAGAACTAGTTTAGACCAAACCAGACTCATCCTAGACTTAAAAAACAACGGAAGACCAATGCCAGAAGAGTTTTCTTTTGATGATTTTATTACCTTTGGCTCTAGGAATGGAGATCGCAAAGGCTCCGGAATTGGAGGATATCTTATGAATAAAGTAGTTGAAAACCATGGCGGTACGATGCGATTAATCACTAGCAAAGCGTTTTTAAAACTAGATAGCCGCTACTCGATGGGCGTGCACTTTAGAATTGAATTACCAATAAAATAATACCTATGAGCACTAGACGCATACAGGTAATGATAGTTGACGACGTGACTTCTTACGTCACCCCTCAACTCGATTTAGCGTTTACTATGGGAATTGATCTTGAACATTTCCGAACTTGGGAAGAAGCTGAGGCAGAATTACAACAACGGTTTGATGATTACGATGCCTTAATTCTAGACGGTAAAGGACAACGCAATCAAGATAGTAAGCAAGAAGACCCCAGTCATCTGAGCACCGCCATTAGCTGGATTAACGAGCAGAAAGGGCGAGGACGCAACATCTATTTTGCCGTAAACACTGGTTTCTACGATGAGTTCAATAAGTTTTTCTCTGATATCCCGATGTATGACAAAACTAAAGGACAAGAAGAAAAGATGTTCCAGGATATCCTGTCATTTGCCAACCAAACCAATCCTGCCAAGTTTAAGTATGGTGATATCTACGAGTTGTTTGAAAAGAAATATCTAGATAATGAATTGCGGCTCCAATACATCGACCTCATCAATAAACTGGAAAACAGTGAACTGTCTGACACAAGCGGGATTTGTAAGAATATCCGTCGGATTCAAGAAGGCATATACCGCGCGCTCAACAGTTATTTCAAGAATGTCTTGCCCGACAGCTACTTCCAGTCCAACGGTTTACTGAAATTTAAAGATGCTAATAAACACTTGTCTGGCCTTAGCAAAGTAGAGGGAAAAGACAATAAATGGTCTCGCGTAAAGGGTAGTAAAGCACTCGATGTTCAAGGACTTGACATGAATAACTTGTCCAATACAATTTACTGGATTACTGCAAACAATATCCACTATCGTCAAGATGATCAACGCCCCTACACCATCACTCCCTACGGCCTAAAAGCCTTAATATTTGGTTTAAACGAACAACTATTATGGTATAAACAATTCGTCGAAAAAAATTGAAAAACAATTAACTTTGATCCGTTATTTTTTAATCTTGAGTTACAAGGGAACCAACTATCATGGATGGCAGCGCCAACCCAATGTCATCTCAGTACAAGAGACTATCGAAACTGCGCTAGAACGCCGCTTTGGACAATTTATTCACTGCATGGGATGTGGGCGAACAGATGCCGGTGTCCACGCTAAACAGTTCTTTGCGCATGTCGATTTGCCCATAACACCTGATCAGAACACAATTTTTCAACTCAACAAGATGTTACCAGATGACATTGCAGTGCATGAGGCAAAACCAGTCACCGCAAAAGCCCATGCACAACACGATGCTAAGCAACGAACCTATGAGTATCACCTTCATTTTCAAAAACACCCCTACCTCGAAGAATGGAGCGCCTACTGCGATAAAACACTAGATCTCCTCCTAATGAAACAAGCAGTCGCACTGCTAACCGAATATGATGATTATGTTGCCTTTTGCATCACCCCTAATGCCTACAAACACACCCGTTGCCAAGTCTCCAGTGCCGAGTTAACAGAAAAGACGGATGAGCTGGGCACCCACTGGTGCTTGCGCATTACCGCCAATCGCTTTGTCCGAGGCATGATTCGTTTACTAATGGGTCGGTTGCTCGAGGTAGGCCGTGGCACCATTGATTTAAAAGAGTGGACCAGTCATCTCAAGGACGGAAAACCCCTGCGACATCGAGTACCTGCTGTGGCGTGTGGACTGCATTTAGTAAGCGTGACGTACTGAATCCTGATTGAGCTCTGAAAGTGCGGCATCTGTCAGCCCAGGGTAAAACCCTGGGTCTCAAGCCTACCCCAAAACGGTAGCCCTGCCTGCTGCGCGACGGAAGGCAGGACTGAAGGTGCTACCCTCCCTAAACAAACCAATGCTCATAAAACTCCACAATCCGCGGATCAATCAGCACATCATTCGGCCGAATCTTTTGTTTTAAAACAATACCATCCAACGCAGTACACCGACTCAACGCTACATAGGTTTGTCCATGTGTAAAAGCCCCTTTCCCCAAGTGAATGATGATTTTTTCAAAGGTTTTACCTTGACTTTTGTGAATCGTCATAGCCCAAGCTAGTCGTATCGGGTATTGTTTAAACGTACCCGTCACTTCACTCTGAATCGCATTCTCTTCATTAATTTTATAGCGGAGCAACTCCCATTGAACAGGTTGAATCGAAATATCTTTCTGTTGTCCTTCCTTTTCTATGGTCACAATGATTCTGTCTTCACTTAAAGTCTTGATTTGTCCAATCGTACCATTTACATACCGTTTCATAGGGTCATTCTTTACAAACATCACCTGAGCACCTTCCTTCAGTTTCAAGATAATATCTGTAGGAAATACTTTGCCCTGAAAACCGCCTGTTAGGGACCCTGTGAAAGAAATCTCAGGCACCTGCAATCGCTTTAGCTGCTGTTGGTTGATTTCGTTTACCGTTGCATTTCTAGCCGTCAGCGTAACATATCCAGTAAAAGCACTATCAGGAAGCACGGTATGACGTTCGTTAAGGGTTTCCAGATCATCCATATCAAATCGATGCGTACGGATCGCGTCAAGCAACCTAATAAACCGTCGACTCTCTTGTCGGTACACGGTTGTCAGCTCATGCATTTCGAAGGGTGTTTCGGCAAAAACTTCCGAAGCAAAAAAGTAAGGACTTTCGTATCTGGATCGAAAAAACTGCATTTCCTCACGACTGACTACTGGAGGTAGTTGAAACATATCTCCAAAGAAAATCATCTGCTTACCGCCAAAAGGTAAGGATGGATCACCACCGTTAATTCGTAGGAAGTAATCAATATTGTCCAACATATCAGCCCGGACCATTGATATCTCATCAATAATAATCGTATCGAGTTCTCGAAATAGCTTTTTATAACTCCGTTGCTTAATATCTTTTTTAGCAATAGCCCTAGGCGGAAAACCAAAAAAAGAGTGAATGGTTTGTCCCTTTACATGCAAAGCCGCTAGTCCAGTTGGCGCAAGCACTACTGTCTTTTTCTTAGTCGTACTCTTAAATAATTGCAGCAGCGTACTCTTCCCTGTCCCCGCTTTTCCAGTGATAAACGTGCAACTATTGGTCTGTTCGAGGAGTTCTAAGATCTCTACAAACTGGGAATTTAATTCCATTGGTGCCCCATCTTCTAACATATCGCAAATATAGACTTTATAAAGGAAAACACACTCATTTTTGAATCCAGTTTTCCGCTTAAATTGTATTGTCTTTTCAGGATTTTTTGGGCGTGCCCCTACGGGTCAGTCCGTACGTTCTTATGTGCTCATTACATTCCGCGCATACCACTGCCGTCCTTCACGCAACCACTGCTATTAATCCAGTGATGTGATAGTCCTCTCCTACGTCAGCAGGTCGTCCCTATTTGTAAAGCACCAATCCCACACGTCTGTAAGGCACGTAGTGTCGTCCCTATTTGTAAAGAACCAATCCCACACGTCCGTAAAGGCACCTAGTGTCGTCCCTATTTGTAGAAGAACCAATCCCACACGTCCGTAAAGGCACGTAGTGTCGTCCCTATTTGTAATAACCAATCCCACACGTCCGTAAAGACACGTAGTGTCGTCCCTATTTGTAAAAGAACCAATCCCACACGTCTGTAAGGCACGTAGTGTCGTCCCTATTTGTAATAACCAATCCCACACGTCCGTAAAGGCACGTAGTGTCGTCCCTATTTGTAAAGAACCAATCCCAAACGTCCGTAAAGGCACCTAGTGTCGTCCCTATTTGTAAGAACCAATCCCACACGTCCGTAAAGGCACCTAGTGTCGTCCCTATTTGTAATAACCAATCCCATACGTCCGTAAAGGCACGTAGTGTCGTCCCTATTTGTAAAAGAACCAATCCCACACGTCCGTAAAGGCACCTAGTGTCGTCCCTATTTGTAAAGAACCAATCCCACACGTCCGTAAAGGCACGTAGTGTCGTCCCTATTTGTAATAACCAATCCCACACGTCCGTAAAGGCACGTAGTGTCGTTCCTATTTGTAATAACCAATCCCACACGTCCGTAAAGGCACGTAGTGTCGTCCCTATTTGTAAAAGAACCAATCCCACACGTCCGTAAAGGCACCTAGTGTCGTCCCTATTTGTAATAACCAATCCCACACGTCCGTAAAGGCACGTAGTGTCGTTCCTATTTTTAATAACCAACCCCACACGTCCGTAAAGGCACGTAGTGTCGTCCCTATTTGTAAAAGAACCAATCCCACACGTCCGTAAAGGCACGTAGTGTCGTCCCTATTTGTAAAAGAACCAATCCTGCACGTCCGTAAAGGCACGTAGTGTCGTCCCTATTTGTAATAACCAATCCCACACGTCCGTAAAGGCACGTAGTGTCGTTCCTATTTGTAAAGAACCTAACTACTAGGATATTAATCATATCAACCTCATTGCTTATAATCATCCATAATCATCCGAAGATTGTTATAAAGCTCATTACTCCATGCCGGACAAAAAACACAAGCGGGAACACGTGTCTGATGCCTAAGATCGCTAGGCGCAATGATGATTGAAGCGCTCGCACTACCCGCAGTTTGTAAGGCATCTATTATCGGTTGAAACAATCGGCCACCGGGCAACTCGAAGCTTTCCGCACTAAATTTGCGGTGATCAGCTCCTGCTTTACTACGATCAAAAGCATTGGGAAAGTCAATCTTACTAGGAGAATTGAACTTATAAACGCCCTCTGGCAGCCGATCTGAGTTGTCTGAAAGCCGAGGACCAATAGCAAGTGCAGCGCCCTCCATTTGTTTACGTCGTACAAGAATTGGCGTATTTTGCTTTGACCAATGCCAAAACTCAAGGGTACGCTCTGCTTTCAGGAGTATAATTACCAGTGAATCTGTTGTTGTTTCATCAGAAGTGGTTCTGGAGAATTCCTTTAAACCAACTTCAGCCTCCTGATTATCAGTATTTTGCTTACAAGCCACTATCAATAAACAGAACAGAAAAGCAAAATAGGGATATTGTTTGGAGAACTGAACCATCATGACATTATTTAATACTTTAATACGAAATACTGGATCTCATTTTTTTGGGGTGAAATTAGGCTCTTTTTAAATATAAGTTTACCTTTGTTTTTTTATGTAAAACTACAGATTCTTTTAAAAGATGCGAAATAGTTATAAGAAGATTAACAAATTCTAAAGAATTTCGTATAAAAGAATTGAAAATTGAAAACAAGCGGTCATGAAAAGACTTTTATGTTGGTTAGTACTAGTGATTTTATTCACACAAACAGAGGCGAAGGCAGCTGGCTTTGACCATCTTGATGTTCAAGACGATTCCCATCTGACAATAGGTACTGATACAATATACCAAACTATTTTTTCAAATACGGTGGTTGTACTCTGTCCTGATACTACGGCGATCTCTCCTGTTGGCACTACTGCGCTATACACCTGCAGTACTACCTCGGTAGGAAATGCGACTACCAATCAAACAAATGCCTGTATTACTTATCAGGTTGGTGGGCAAACTGGAATCGATACCATTTGTGTTATCTCATGCGACACCAATACACCACCAATTTGCGACACTACCGTTTTCATCATTACAGTTCAAGTAGTCCCATCACCCGTTGCTGTAGATGATAATGCAACATTAGACCAGGACATGGCTATCGATATTGACGTCATTGCCAATGATTCGGTTTTTAATAATCCTCAGATTGGAATATTATCTGCTCCGAGTAACGGTACCGCAATAGTAGATTTGACCACCAACATCATCACTTACACTCCTGATGCAGAATATTGTGGTCCGGATGTGTTTACTTATGTGGTTTGTCAAAACTTCTGTGACTCTGCGGAAGTATCAATTATAGTGAATTGTGTTGATGACCCTGAATTCAAAGCCTACAATAGTTTTTCTCCAAACAATGATGGGAGGAATGATACCTTTGTAATTGATGGATTGGAGCTGTTTCCTGAAAACAAATTATTCATCTACAATAGATGGGGTATTTTAATATATACTGCGTCCCCTTACAGAAATGAATGGGATGGAACATGGAATGGTGAAGACCTACCAGACGGCACTTACTTCTACGTGTTTGACGGAAATGAAAATGTTCCTGAATCTGAACAAACTTTAGAACATGGGTATATTCAACTTCATCGATGACATTAACAAGCGATAATATTATAATTTTATAATAAATGAGACACTTAATTATTGCATTTTTATTCCTGATAATTGCTTCCGACCAAGTGAAAGCACAGCAAGATCATATGTTTACCCAATATATGTTTAATAGCCTGCTTTTTAATCCAGCCTATGCTGGAAGCAGAGACTTTATGAGCATTGGGTTGATTCATAGAAGTCAATGGTTGGGATTTCAGCAAGGCGCTCCTAGTACTCAGGCCTTTTCCATTCATACCCCATTGAGAAATGAGCGGATCGGACTTGGATTAACCCTCCTAAAAGATGCTATCGGCCCCACTGATCAGGTCAATGTACAAGCAAGTTACGCCTACCGTTTTCCTGTCGGAGCATTTGGGCATTTGGCACTAGGCCTACAAGGAGGCGTCAAAAACTGGAGACTGAATCATAACGATTTGGAGCAAAAAGATCCTAATGATCCTGCATTCGCTGAAATTGGAACAGAAACACTGTGGCTGCCTAACTTTGGGGCAGGATTGTTCTTCTCTTCACCTAATGTCTTCTTTGGAGTATCAGTACCACACCTACTAGATCCAGACTTAAGAAGAACACAAATTACATCAGACACGATAAAGTTTGCTAGAGAATACCGTCATTATTACTTAACTGGTGGTATTGCAATAGAACTCTCAAACAATGTTATTTTCAGGCCTTCTGTTTTAGTCAAAAATGTAGGCTTATTTGGCGAATTTAAAGAAGAAGGAGAAGGAATTACTGCACCAACTGTGTTTGATGTTGATGCTGCCTTTTTATTCAATAATTTACTTTGGATTGGAGTAGGACTAAGATCCGCATTCGATGGTGGTGATGTCCCTTCTTCTAATGATTCAATAGACTTTTGGACGCAACTTCATCTACAAAACGGTATTCGAGTCGGATTTGCTTATGATTATATTCTCAGCAGAGTCAGTCGAGTCTCAAGTGGTTCTATCGAAGCCATGATTGGTTATGAATTTAACTATGAAAAGAGCAAAGTCGTTACACCGCGTTATTTCTAACTTAAAGAACATCATTCAACAAATACATCCAAAATGAATTTAAGAAGCCTTATAATTTTGGGAATAATATTATCACTGTCCACTGCCTCTGCATTTGGTCAGCGAGCCAAAATGAAACGCGCTAATGCTTATTTTGAAGCGTTGAGTTATAATGATGCTATCCAACTATATCTGGAAGTATTGGATAAAAGAGACGTAGATCAAGCAAAAGTAAATCTGGCAGATTCCTACCGAAAAATTGGCAACCTAAGCGAAGCAGAATACTGGTACGGACAATCCGTCAGACTCCCCAACTCTAGACCAGTCAATAAGCTATTTTATGCCATGGCACTGCAAAGCAACGGAAAATGCGACCTTGCCATCAAGTGGTTCGACGAATACAACAAAGAAAACCCAGATGACTTTCGAGGGCAATTGCTCAAAGAATCTTGCGATCAAACAGTACTAGCCTCACTCTCTGGTGATAAAGCAAAACCAAGCTATAAAATTAAAAATCTCAAGGACCTTAATACAGAACTAGACGATTTTGGAGCCGCTATATTTGAAAACGGGATTGTTTTTGCCTCTGAAAGGGACCAGGGTGCCGCTATAAGAAGAGTTCACACCTGGACTAACAATCCGTTCCTTGAACTATTTTTCGCTCAAGTAACAGCCACTGGAGACGATGGCGATATGGATTTCACCTATTCTGAAGCAACAAAGTACAATCGCACACTAAACACAAAATTTCACGATGGTCCTGTTTGTTTTTCAGCTGACCAAGGCACTGTTTACTTTACACGAAACAATATATTGAAAGGTAGAGTCGGAAAAGACGATACGGGTATCATCCGATTAAAAATCTATTCCGCAAGTTCCGCTGGTGGAGACTGGGGAAACATCAAGAGTATGCCCTTCAACAGTGACGAGTACTCCGTTGCTCATCCCGCTGTTTCTAATTCAGGCGATATGATGATATTTTCTTCTGATATGCCTGGAGGATTTGGAGGAATGGACTTATACCAATCAAATTTTGAAAATGGCCGTTGGTCACCTGCTATCAACCTCAACTCTTATATTCCGGGTATCAATACTGAAGGAAATGAACTGTTTCCTAGCTTACACAAAGACGGTACACTATATTTTAGCTCTGACGGGCATACAGGGTTGGGTGGATTAGACATCAATTTTGTCAAGAAGTTTGATAATGCATGGGGCCAGATTGCCAATGTAGGCGCACCTATCAATTCAGAGTCAGATGATTTCTCTATGGTTGTTGACAAGAAAAAGCAATACGGTTTTTTCTCTTCCAATAGATCAGGAGGTGCGGGAAACGACGATATTTACGGATTTTACAGACTCCTACTTGATGTTGAAGTATTTGTGTTCGACAAAGAAACCGGTGACCCAATCGAAGGAGCAGTGGTGACACAAACCTGCAAAGAGGGATTGCCTCTAGAAACTGGCGAAGATGGTAAGATCATTTATGAGTTCCCGATTCAGAATGAATGTAATTTTGCAGCTGCAGCTGAAGGTTTCCAGGCCAACAAAGTTGAAATTTCTACTGAAGGTTATGATGCTGGAGGACGTATCTTTGTGCAAATTCCACTAGCCAAACCACTCGAGTTTGAATTGGCTGGTATCGTCAAAGATGAGCAAACAGGCAAGCCATTAAGAAATGCTAAAATCGTACTTACAAATGACTGCAAGGACGTAGAACAAAACCTGAAGTCAGATAAAACAGGTAGCTATTCCTTCGATTTAGAACAGGACTGTTGCTATAAGTTATACATAGAGCGCAGAGGATATTTGGATTTAGCTAAAAACATCTGTACTAGAGGTGAAACCAGCTCTAAAGCAATCACAGAAGATATGTTACTAGCAGCGATCCCGAGGAAATCAAGACCCTCTGACACTCCAGTCGTAATCACTAATCCTACTACATCAACAGAAGGAACTACGACTACCAACACTACTACATCAAGCGGAACTGTGACAACAACTATTGCCACTCCAACAAGGCCAACGATTATACCTAGTATCTCAATAGTGCCAGGCAGTTATTCTAACACTGGCATTTACGATTACCCTGGAAACCCTTCTGGCTTGCAATATAATCCTAGTACAGGAACAGTTTCAGTTGGAACAACTACAACAAATACTACAGGTACGATCATTACAAATACAGGCGTTAATACGGATATATACGCTACGCCTGGCATCTCAACCAATACGGGTACCGTCTCTACAAATGATATGACTATTTCAGGCTATACTAGTGATTACTTTAATTCGCTTCCAATTATTTATCATGATTTTGACAAAGCGGATATCAAGGAAATGGATCGTACAATCCTGTCCAGAGTTGTCACTGTAATGAGAGATAACAACAATGTCATTATTGAGATTGGAGCACACACCGACTCTAGAGGTCCTGCAGCATACAATAATTATTTATCAGAAAACAGAGCAAAATCTGTTCAAAATTATTTTGTAAGCCAAGGCATTTCTAAAAATAGGATTAAATATAAAGGCTACGGAGAATCTCAAGTAATCAATCAATGCCTGGATGGTATCAAATGTTCAGAAGCCCAGCATTCGAAAAACAGAAGAACTGAGATCCGAGTGATTGGCGTTGACTATAGTCAATAAAATCAATAGATATAAGCATAAAAAAGACCTGATAATTTTATTAAATTATCAGGTTTTTTCTTTTATCAAGCATAAGGTTTCCTTCAGGTTCCACCTCAAAGCGGACACCCTTGCCAGTATATAAGACTCCACTTGGCTCTTTAGGGTCTTTCACCCTTTAAAGATATCATGCCCAGCGCACTAAACCGATTACCTAGGTCAGTGCCTACCTAGAGTAACCATCTATCAGATAGCCCCTGGCACATCAAAACTCTTTAGTGAAATATGCAGGTGGTCTCCAGTACCAAAATGCCTTAAGGTGTTGAATCCCATCAACTTAAAGTAGGTCTTTATTGCTAAGTTTCGAATATTCGACCTTCCGTTGGTTCGGATGTCAACTGCATGAACGTATCCGTTTTTCTGCTTGTAGTGCAGGGATTTTTTGAGCGCAGGCAAACCCATTTTCGCATAATCTTCTGTTACCCGGCTCGCATCGGTGATGATTAAATCGCCATCAAGAAAGACCAGTGTACTGACGCCCAGCCTCAGTATGGGATGCAATTCTCTATACTCAGACCTAACATCATCGTGCTTAGCATTAGCACCTGATAAAAAGATGAGGCCATAGCAACAATATCCTACGACTATGATAGCGGATAAAAATGTTCTACGGTATAACACCCCAGATTTCCCGATTTTCCCAGTCAATTTGCCGTAAAAAAAAGTCATATAGATAAAAATCAAGACAAAAGTAGCTCCCATAGCTCCTAGTAAAGCTAACCAAGGCATGAGCTGGTAATGATCGTGGAAATAAACGGCTCCTCTTACTAAGATTACAAATGGTAACACTAACAAGGCTACAATTTTGATGAGATTAAAGAGTAGTTTTAACATAGGAATTTTGATAAGGTTATCGCATGTTTCACTATAACTAACAACAATTTAAAGTTGATGAGTTCCCAATTCAGAAAAAAATCTGCGTTCGGATAAAAAGATCCTATCAAATGCGTGAAATAATGGATGAAACTACTTCATCAATGCCGTGTATCGATCTTTAGCAACAAGGTATTTCTCTTTAAAGCTATTGACTCGCTGCACCATTTTTTCCTTTTCAACCAATTGTGCCTGGATTTGGACTTCTAACGCCTTAGCCTTTTCCGCTTGTATTTTAATGGTTTCAGTAGAACTAGTCAACTCATGATGAACTTCATAATGTTTTTTCTCCCAATACTCAAGATCCTTTTTAAGTCGAATTTTCTCCTTATTGAGTAATCTGTGGTTCTTTTTCAGCAACTCATAATCCTCTAATTTTTTACTGTTTTCAAGCACTTCCTTTTTGAGGTCTACTTTGTTTGTTTCCAGTTGCTTAACATCTTCTGTAAGGGATTCGATATCTGATTGAAATTGGGTGCGCATTGATTTCCAATTTTTACTATCATGCATGTCGGTAGCATATTTTTCCTTTAGTTTCTCGAGATCAGACTTCATCTTTTCACTAGTCCCTGTTAATCGTTTGATATCAGACTCAAGACTATCTACTGTATTGGTGTTATCTTTCAGGTTTGCTTTGAGTGCCGCTATCTCAGATTGCTGCTGATCTGGAATGGGAGCGATGGCCTCATACTTGGCTTTCCAGTTGTCTCGATCTTGAAGATGCTGATTAATACGTTTCTTCTCTGCTTTATAGCTTTTGTTGGCATTGATAAAATTGCTATTTGCTTCCTCGTATTTGAGTTTCCAGTTAGAGGATTTTCCCTTTTTTGAAGCATTTCTAAAATGGCTGATAATAATTCCGATAATTGCACCCAATCCAAAGACCAAGGCTAAGTAAAACAGTTCTGTTGAATTCATTTATGATAAAGTGTTTAGTCTATTTTTCAGACTGTGTTTAATAAGATCCGTCACGAATTTACACCTATTATTTTAAGTCTTGTATTAGATTGCTCTCTTTAAACCAGATGATCCATTAAAGTTCCAAACTTCCTTACCATTGAATGAAAGACTGAAGTACTGAAAACCAAACCTTTATGCTTACTGATTTTATACAAACTTTCACTACTTCTATTCGCCTTTCTAAACTATTTAGACTACCTTTGGCGGCTTAAAAAATAATTATGAAAGCAACTGCAAATAAAGTGGTGTCTTTACACTACACGCTTAAAGAAAACAATGAAACTGGTGCTGTTATACAAGTAACAAAGCCGGAACAACCACTTGCCTTTATTTTCGGTGTTGGACAGCTCCTTCCTGAGTTTGAACGAAATATTTCCGGACTTTCTGTTGGAGAAACCTTTGCTTTTGGACTTAAAGCAGCCCAAGGATACGGAGAAACAGATCCTGATGCTATCGTTGATGTTGATAAGAATATTTTTGTGATTGACGGTAAATTGGCTGAAGACATTTTGGTAGTCGGTAAGTCTATTGGAATGCGTAATGATGAAGGGCATCCAATGACTGCAATTGTTTTGGAAGTTAATGAAGATACTGTAAAACTTGATTTCAATCATCCAATGGCTGGTAAGAATTTACACTTCAGTGGAGAAATCATCGAAGTCCGTGATGCTACAGCAGAAGAGATCGACCACGGTCATGTGCATGGCCCAGGTGGACATCAACATTAGATACTAAAGTTCTAAGTCAAAGAATAACGGCAATTTTACATACGCTTCACTATTAAAAAAAGATAAAATCTATGTTAATAGCGAAGCGTGTGGAATAGCGAAGCGTTGAATAAACCTGTTCAACCCGAATTAAGCCTTAGAAGACTCTCCTTTAAAGTGTTGTGTTTTCAACTTAAACAATACATTAAAAGTGGTCAGTGACCCATAAATTCGAGTCAAATATTGTTGTAAGTTTACTTTTTCCTCGCCGCTTAAACTCTTACTACTATTGATCCGTTGCTCCATGACACGTAATCTGTCGCGAGTCATCACAATTTTATGGAAGAAGGTATCAATAGGAATTTCCTTAGACTTAAGATCCGGGTCTTGAGGTTTGAGGATCATCGTTCCTCCTTTCCAATTATCACCGAGTGGCACTACTTCAGTAACATCCGACCACTTTTTTAGAATTGAAATAAGGGATTTCTCAGCTTCAGAAAACGAAATACTGTCTTCTGCAGCAATTTTTTCGACTACCTCCCAATCTGTATACTCTTTGCCTACGTCTTTTATTCCATAGAGCATAAAACAAACGACATAAGAGTTATAGTTTAGCTTCAATATGCAGCCATCTCCATACGAGGGGTGCTTCACGCGGGATCCAGGTCCTAATAATTCAGATATATCCATAGTTGATTTTGAATTTTGTCTACAAAAATAATATTCTTATTAAGACTATGTAACGGAATTTAGATATTTCTGTTTTGATTTTGAAGTATTTTTTTGGTGAAATGCTGCTAGCAGGTTCTATGGCATCTTCTTACAAAGCTCCTTTGCCTTGTCTAGTCTATTTCCAAAGCATCACACTACGATAAGAATAAAACCAATTTATTAATTGTTGAATTTGACTTATAGAATTGTTTATATTTGCGTATGCCAAAAGAAGAAAATATTCTGCCCTCCTTTCCAATCAAATCTCTTAAGATTGAAAACTATAAAGGAATCAAATCTATAGAATTGGATAATCTACCGTCTAATGCTAATTGGATTTTCCTAACTGGTGAGAATGGCTACGGGAAAACCACAATATTGCAGGCAATAGCAGAGGAATTAGATAGCGGTGATTCAGGAATTTTTTCTAATAATAAATTCAAATCAAAGATTGATTTACATAATAAGAAAGATATACTTTTTTTCAGGCCTTACCTCAGCTGCTATGGTTCGTCCAGACTAAATATAGCTACTGAAAGTTCTACACAAGATTACTTTCCTATTAAAAAGTTGTTTGTAACTAAAACCTTATTAAAGAATATCGAATATCAAATTTCAAGATGGTTTTACAAAAGAGAAGAGTATCCTGAATTTCAAAAAAAATTTGATTCAGTTACAACCATTATCAAACAATTGTTAGGCGTTTCCAAAATAGAAGTAGACAAAGATGATAATGTATGGTATTATGAAGAAGATTTGAATGGAAATGAATATAAGGCACTGCAATTTAAAGAATTAGCTGCAGGTTACAGAAATCTACTTTCTATGATCGGTGATATGATTTTACAGCTATTCGATAGCCAAACTGAAGTAACTGATCCTAAAGATCTTCAAGGAATTGTAATAATTGATGAATTAGAACTACACCTTCATCCAAAGTGGCAAAAAAAACTTCCTGCTTTATTGTCAGAAATTTTCCCAAGAATCCAATTTATTGCCTCAACACATAGCCCAATTCCATTGCTAGGAGCTCCTGAGCATTCTGTGTTTATAAGAGTGGACAGAAATGCTGAAGAGGGAATCACAGTGACTAGATTGGAAGAATTGGAGAAATCAATTTCCAACTTATTACCCAATTCAATCTTGACTTCTCCTATTTTTGGAATGTCAGAAATTTTTCCAATAACGCATAACTCTGAGGAAGGAATAAATACACAAGACTTTTATGGTGCCATTAAAGTAGATCAATTAGTAAGAGATCGAGTAGATGAGTATATGACTCCAGATAAGGAAAAAGAGTTGTTGGACTTTCTTAAATCTGAAGAAGATAAAGATGATTCACAATAATAGAAAGTCTCCAAATAATATTCCCAAACCATTATTAGATGCAAAAGAAGCCCTTCAAGAGCTTGCCGAAACCGGTGACAAAATATTGATAAAAGCAAGCATTTACAATGCTAAAAGAACAATTAACAAACAGGAGATTTTTATTGTTCGAAAGAAGCTAAGAGATTTGTATTACCAAAAATGTGCTTATTGTGAATCAAAAGAGCATAAACCCGAAGTTGAACATTACAGACCTAAAAAAAACGTAGCCGAAGACAATTCTCACCCTGGGTATTACTGGCTTTGCTATGAATGGAGCAATTTATTACCTTCTTGTCATAATTGTAATACAGAGAATGGTAAACGAACTCAATTCCCGATTGAAGGCAAACGAATTTCATTGCCATCATTTGATGAAAATAATAAACTTGACATGGAGAAGTGCAAGGCTTATAATTCTCTATTAATTGATGAACAAGCATTACTCTTTCATCCTGAAATTGACCATCCGGAAAAATTCTTTAGATTTAATAAAAAAGGAAAAATTGAAGGTATTGGAAACCGAGCTATAAAAACAGTAGAAATTTGTGACTTAAATCGAGACAATCTTCTTTATAATAGGAAAAAGGTTGTTGATGAAATCGTAAGAAATATAGTTCTTTCTTTTTATCACATTGTGATTCATCCAGCAGATAAAAAAGGATTTAAAACACATTTAAAGGACATTTTTACTTCTTTGGACAAAGCTTGTCAACCACAACATGAGTTTTCTCTACTTCATTGTTTTATAAGAGATAATTTTATTCTGTTAATAACAAATCAATTACCTCAGCTACAAAAATCAGTTGTGTTTGCTTATAGAAACCATAGAATAAATAACCAAATTTCATAATCAGAAACAAAATTCTCAAATCTCTTGTTGGGTTATTTCTTACCAATAAAATACACTGTATATTTGTATCGCATTTGACTCAAAATATTCTCCCCGGATTCAATATCCCATTAGGATCCAGTGCCCGTTTCAAGCGTTTCATTACCTCAATTTCCGCTATTGATTTGGAATGATGTAAATAGCTCTTTTTGTCAATACCAATCCCATGCTCAGCACTAACAGAACCGCCTAGTGCCTTAATTGGTCCATAGACAATCACATTGATTTGTTCCGTCAAAAGTTTTGAGTTGTTGGACTTCCCAATGATTAAATGGATATTGCCATCTGCCAAATGACCAAATCGGTACACCACTTCCACTTCATCAACCGCATTCAGTTGCCCCGTAATTGCTGCCATCGTTTTCCCAATATCAGGAATCGGTAAACTAATGTCAAAGTGTTGGTCGTTGTTGGCTTGGGCAGACAATATCCGCACATCCTCTCGAATCCGCCAAAACCAGTTTAAATCGGCCTCAGACCTTGCGACAACTGCATCTTCAACAATTCCAGCCTCAAGTAACGCCGCCAAAGTGGCCTCCAACAATTCCTGATCAGCTTCTGGGGCATTGCCCAAACACTCCGTCAACACATAATAATGATAATCGTAGGGTAACGGTGCTCGCATGTCCGCAGGAGTAGTCATTGCCATGAAAGTATCGCGCCAAACCAATTCAAATCCAGTAAGCTTACCAGCTAATGCCTTGTCTAACCGCTTTAGAAGCAGCACGACCTGCTCAAAGGAGTTGACACCAACCCAGGCACTGATTCTGCTAGTAGGACGCTCCTGCAAGCGGAAAACCGCCTTAGTGATGACGCCGAGTGTTCCTTCTGCTCCAATAAACAGTTGTTTTAGGTCATACCCTGAATTGTCCTTGATTAATTTCTTTAGGTTGGAGAGGATGGTACCATCGGCCAACACCACTTCTAGACCCAAAACGAGATTTCTGGTCATCCCATATTTCAGCACACGTAATCCACCTGCATTGGTAGACAGAATTCCGCCAACTTGGGCTGTGCCTTTTGCTCCAAAATTTAGTGGAAACAGTAAATCGTGTTGGGCTGCTTGTGCAATGACTTGTTCTAGGATGACGCCAGCTTCTACAGTGATGGTTCGGCTACTAGCGTCTGTTTCTAGGATATGATTCATCCGCTCCATAGACAGAACGACCTGGTTAGGGCTGGACTGCGTACCACCAACCAAATTAGTCAACCCACCATGAATAATAACAGGTTGTAGGTGCTCGTTACAAATTCGAAGGATATCCGAAACCTGTTGTGTCGTTTCCGGCAGCACAAGCACTAGTGCCAGAAGCGGTTGATCCATCTCCCAGATATGTACATACCTGTCTGCCAACTGAGCACCAGTTAAGACTTGACGCTCGTTGAGAATTCCTAGCAATAATTTGATGACCTGATGCTGCTCCAACTGTTTTGGTGTTGTTTTGATTCCAAGTTAAGGAATAAGAATGAAATGAGGGTTGGGAATTGGCTTCCCTGTGCTCAACTGCCAAAACCTAATCCTCAAATACTTTTTTCTTGGCGATCCAAAATCGACATTCACCAGACATTGCTGTTATCATTTCAGATTCGTCGAAGCGGTCAATTCTGTAGAAGGTTTCTAAGAGGTCAAAGCCGTTTTCTTGAAGGCAATTAAGGATTGTTGCTTGGTCTGGGATGTGGATATAGATTTCCCTTGTCTCATTTTTTGAATGCGTGATTAAATCTCCAAATTCATAAAGTTTGGGGTGCTGCTGGCCGTTTTTCCATCGAATGGCTTCTTCTTTCCAAAATTCTAAAAACTGTAGTTCTTTGTCTCTGTCGTGGGTCGTAAAAACAAATATCCCATGGGGTTTTAAAACTCGGTTGATATCACTAAATGCCTGATCTCTGTTGGCCTTTCCAGGGATGGACATTAAACCATTAAAAGAAAAAATAACAGCATCAAACGCAGCATCAATGAACTGTAGATTTCTTGCATCTCCTACTCGAAAATCGATATTTTTGTCAAAGTGTTGGTTCAGTTTAAGCGCTTCAGCAATCATTTCTGATGTCAGGTCAACTCCTATAATATTTTTGAAGCCTAATTGCTCAAGTGCAAATGTGGTTCTCCCAGTGCCACAACCAAGATCTAAAATCTGGTTGCTGGTATCGAGATATTGTTTGAAAACATGTTCCTCTGATTCCCATAACCCAACATTTTTAGTGTAGTCTGAATAGTTTTTGATTCCACTTTCATATTGATTTGTAATGAAATCTTCATTTATTTTCTCTTGCTTTCCCATTTTTTTAATTTTACAATTAACCAATAATTCAATTATTTAGTTCGAAACTAAGTCGATCTAACACAGATTATTCGTTGCTACTGGCCAATAACTTAATTATTATTCGTTACATTTCTTCATGTTTAAAATAAAATATTGCAATGTCATGTTAGGCAGTTTTTATAATTAAAGAACTAACTATCAGCACCATTATCCTTCTAATTGGAAGATTCTATGATGTCATGATATTCATCAAATTACTTTTAATATAGTTTTAATATGTCACTTTAAAACGTCAATAATCAACATCTTGTATATAAATGGACTATATTATGATATTATTATGTGAATTTCCACCAAGAAGATACCACCTTTTTTCAATCTAAAATTTTGAGCTTATGAAAATTCATGAAAAAGAAATCCTACTTATCTACAATCCTGATTCTAGCTCAGATAGAAAAACCGTCGCTCACGCTCAATCGCTTTCCAAGCATGTTCGATCTTTAGCGTTCGATACTCATCCAGCAACACGTACGCACTTCAGTTCTATTATTGACCTGTTAGGTGTACATCCTAGAGAATTGTTGAACAAAGCAGACCCCTACTATCAAGAAAATATTCGCGGTCGAGAATTTGATGATGAGGATTGGCTAAACGTACTACTTCGTAATCCTCAGTTGTTGAAATCTCCTATTGCAGTGAAAGGTAAAAAAGCGATCATTTGTAAAACACCAACAGACATTTATAAACTGTAAAGCTTCTGCTAAAAATCAAGGCGTAAGTATCTCAATCAAATTTTCTTTGTCATTTGCAATGGCGATTTGCTTTGTTGCTTTATTATAAGCAATTTTAGGTAAATCTTTTAAATGATGAATGATAGCGGAGCTTTGTTGACCAGAATTTAAGGTTTTATCTTCCACTATAACTTTTCCAGATTCTAAATCAATGATTTTGGGATGATTATACATATCCCAGCATCGCTTATCGTCTATTGGAAAGAGATTACCAGTCACCACGCCTAATTTTGTAGTGTGTTCAATTTCTTGAGTCATTAGGTTCCAGATACTTAATTGATCACAGGAGATTGATTCTTCTTTATCGTCGTCATATTCCATTTCTTCAGACATACAGATTACTTGAGTATCATTCAAAAAAGTAGCCGTATGTACTTCACCATCCAACTCAGGCGAGATTCCGCTATCCAGTAGTGTTGGGTCCAAGAAACACTGCTCGATATCAAAAAGTGCAATGACATCAAAAGGATGCCACACCCAGCCCTTACTCAGTAAGTATTTGTTATCTTGACTCACTTCTAATCTGGAATGAAAAATATCTGATGGTTCTCGCTCTGGGATAGAAGTTATCAAAATTCCTGATTCTACATCTTCAATATCTAGCATACAGTACTCTCTAGGGCAATGAATCAGATAGGTTTTTCCTTTGTAATCAATGAAAGCTGCTGGAAATTCATATACCGAAGACTGATAGTAACTCCTGTTAATTTCTCTTAGTAATTCCCCGTTTTTCAGTAGTAACCCTTTCGTGCCCAGTTTTAGATAGATCAATACATATTCGCCATTTGAAGAAGTAATAGAGCTATCACAAGTAAAACCGAAATGATATTGTTGTAATTGGCTTGTTGTTCCATCAAGATTGTAGGTTATTCCTGCCGAGTTCCAGTCAACCACTTTATTATTAAACCAATCTAATGTTTTAATGAAAGCCTTATCTATTGTTTGTCGTTTCATTGTGCGTAAATTGAGTTTATAACACGAAACATAAAGCAATAAGTTCCCAAGTAGTCCAAAAAATTGTTTGATTATTCCAAAAATATTCAGAAATCAGATCTAAAACAGCCATCAATAGTTATTATTTGATCATTTCATTTTGATTTTTGAAAAAAAACATATTTATTTAGCAAAAATTGTTAAATTAACCAATGCGAATAATTATACTAACACTTCTATTTTTCTGTTTTTCCTGTTCAGACAATACCAAATCAGGTACTACAAGTACTTCAACTCAAAAAAAGGAATACAATGATTCCAAAATGGTTAAGGGCAGAACGTATACAGAAATTAAAATCTTTGATAAACAAGGCAGTGAAAAACCTAAAGAACGCCTAGTGCAACTCGACAGACCGACTAACGACCCCGTTTCCAAAGCCATGCATGAATTAGTTAAAAGCGGACTGAGATACAGTGGTAAAAACATCAATGTCGATAAAATAGAAAGAGATGGAGATCAATGGGAGATCAGTTTTAAGTCTAATAAAACACCACCTAAAAATTTGGGCACTGATGGGAACTATATGGTTATCAAAACACTTCAAAACTATATAGACAATTTCAACATTTATCTTGATGATGAAATTATTTACACCTCCGATAAAAAATCAATGACGAAAAAACAAATAGACTCCTTAGTAAGGAAAGAACAAATACAAATTGAAAAAGATTTGGATAAAATAGGTGAATCTAATAATCACTAAATAAAAATTATGAAGAAGGAAGAGGCTAAAAAAAAACGACTTGAGTTTCAAAGAAAAAAAAGAGCAAAAGCAAGTGCCGAAGGAAAGAGAATCACAATTATTATCCTTGGAATTTGTTTTATAATGTTGATCCTAATGTTCCTTATTTTTCAAGGCAATGCTGGATAACCATCCACTTAATCATATTTCTGAATTGAAGGGAAATTTGCAATCAACCAGTAATGCATTGTGTCCTTACTAGTAATCGGATTATAGGTTAACTGTCTGGAAAATTCAAGTGTTTTCCCTTGGCTTTCCCATTCTTTGTTCCAACGCTGATACCAATAGTCTCCCATAATATAAAGCTGCTGCCCTTCATTCGAGTCATAGCGTTCTTGGGCATCTTCTAGCATATTTTCATAAGACACTTCCTTAAAATGCTGCGATAGGTAAAATGGTATTCCTGGCATTTGTTTTACCCCTTCCCCAAGGATAATCTGAGTATCCGCTGGCCACTCCACAACCATCTGTTGTGTGATCTGCTGACTAGTAGACAATCGTGGCCCAACAAACGGTCCCAGTAACCACCAAACCAGCCCAGTGAACATCAATCCAAATATACCAGACATCGGTATGCCGAACTTTAGCTTACCTGAAAATAGGCCTACAGACCCCATCATCGCTAATGGCCAACACAAAGCAGCAATCAGGACACCGCGCCGCATTCCTGTCCGACCACCCAAATAATGAGCAGCAACCACTACAGCAACCATTACAAAAAATGAGACCAACAGTGTAAACACAGCTCCAGATTTGACCCAATTGTCTTGCGTCTCTTGCTTGTATGCAATCATACCGGTCTTCGCGGCCAGTATCGCCACACCAGGCATCGCGGCCAGACTATAAGAAGGGAGTTTGCTTGACATCAATTCGTAAAAAAACCAGCCAAACACCAACCATCCCATAAAAAATAGGGATTCCGTACTGCGACTTCGGACATTCGTAAACAGTGTATACAGACTTTTAGGAAAAAACGCCCACCAAGGCAAAAACGCTAAGAGATAAACCGCTAAATGGTAGCCTGGAGGACCAGTTTGCCCAAACACATGTCCCTCGCCTGTAAAGCGTTTCAAGATATACCAGTCTAGCAGAAACCAAACAGTCTCACCGTCGTCACGTTGCCAGGAAACATATCCCCAAATCAATAGTGGAATCAACGCCAATGGCAACCATAACCAAGGATGCATCCTTATCAGCGGTTTGCGATCTTTTGCAAATAGGAATAAGAATCCCCAAGTACCCAATACAAGAATTAGGATTGGTGGTCCCTTGATTAACACCCCCAAACTCACACATAACCAAACTATTGCATTCCACTTTAGCGCTGGAGTCTTTAAGTACTGATAAAAGGCAAGCATGGCAACAGTTGACACCAAGAGTAAACCATTGTCCGTCATCCCGATTTTTGCCAAATTGGGGACGAGAAATGAGCTGGCCAAAATCAAAACACTTAAGGCAGCAATGGAAGGATCAAATTGTCGACGCGTAAACCAATACAGGAAAAACAGGAGCAAGAGATAGCTAATTGCGCTTGGCAAGCGAGTAGCAAACTCATTAACACCAAATATCTTATAACTAAGGAGGATGGTCCAGAAGTGAAGCGGCGGTTTGCGGTGTACCTCACACCAAGTCGCATTTGGGTTGACCCAATCCCCAGAAACTAACATCTGTTGACTGATTGCGGCGTAAGCGGCTTCGTCTTCTTCCCACAATGGCATTGAAGTGGCTCCTATAAATAGATTGAAGAGCACAAAAGCAATAATACCAAACCACCAAAATTTATGTTCGAAAACGGTCTGCATTTAGGATTGGGATATAGTTAATGTAATCATTGTGACGATGTTATTTTTTCAATTTTGAGTTGTAAAAACTGCACATAGCCATAGCTACGCAAGGATTTTTACGACGAAAAAATTGTAAAAGAACAAGTCACAGTGGTTACTCGTCGATCCTTAGGACAAAGTTAACCAGAATTGGTTGATACAGGGTATAAAATAAAAAAAACTTGACCAACGTTTCGGCCAAGCTTTTTATCAAACCAAATGAAACCCATATACTTCTTGAATTCTAAAATTCACTATTGTTTTTGTAAAATTTCAGAATGTTAATTTCTTTCCTAAATACACTACTAAGTCGTTGATAATCATCAATTGGTTGCGTTCGAAATTGATTTTTATCATAAATTTATTTTGCTAAATCATTTTTTACTCATCGTAGATCTAAGATTGCATAAAGGAAAGATGTCACAATTTCACGAGCTATATTTCAGTATTATGGTAACTTCATTCCTAGTTTTTAATAGTTAGCAAAATACGTGTAGAATCAAAATCCAACCTCCAAAAAGTTCGGAATTTTGGTTTAATTATAAAACAATTTCCATTTTATCTACGTTTCACTTACTTTTATCCAATTAAATTTCGATTTTACCCGTTAAATCTGATATTGAATAATAAAGTTGACTTTTTTAAAATAAAACAGTTTTCACATGGCTCAACAACGTTCAGGAGGTTCCAACACCCTAGTTAGTATATTGACACTTGTAGTTGTGGTAGTGGGCATTTATTATGCCTTTACCGTAGCAAAATGGATACTTGGTGTTTTAGCGATTCCGCTACTAATCGCTACCTTGTTTATTGACAGAAAGGTGTTAGTCAATTATGGGAAATTCCTGTCCACAACCTTCAAGAAAAACCCGTTAATTGGTGTATTAGGTGTATTGTTAACCATTTTCTTGTATCCATTCGTGTCTGCAGGCTTATTTGGTAAAGCCATGTTCAATAAAAAAGCGCGTGACGCACGTAGAGAGCAAGAGATCGGAACTGAGGGCGAATACGTTAAGTATGAAGATCTAAGTGACAACCAGAGTGAGCTAGAGTTAGACCCCAACTTCGAAGAACGAATGGCTAGAGAATCAAGCAAGGACGGAGATATTTTGGATTATCACAACGACCCAGAAGACAATCCACTGGATAAGTCAAAGCCCAAGGATGACTATGACGAGTTATTCGAAGACCTCGATTTTGATGAGAAAAACCATGCGGGATAGACCATGTGGACCGCCATCTGTGTACTCGTCTCCTTGCTGATACTGGCATACTTGGCGATCATTAGCAATATCGTATTGGGTTGGAAATCACTTCCGGAATGGGACACCCTAAAAAAATCAGTCAACACTAAAGTCAGTGTGCTGATTGCAGCTCGCAACGAAGAACAAAATATAGCCGCTACACTCCAGTCTGTCACCAATCAGAATTTCCCTTCCGAATTATTGGAGATCATTGTCATTGACGACCACTCTAAAGACAATACCGCTGCTATCGTTAAAGCGTTTCCTGCAACCAACATCAAGCTCATCAGCCTTGAACAGCACATAGAAGCCAACAGCACCCAATCCTTCAAAAAGAAAGCGATTGAAGTCGCTATTGCACAAGCCACTGGCGACTTAATCGTAACCACAGATGCGGACTGTCTGGCAGAGCCCAATTGGTTGCGTTATTTGGTATCTTATTATGAAATTCACCAGCCCAAAATCATTGCTGCACCAGTTGTTTTTGAAGACGAACATACCCTATTCCAACAATTCCAAAGTCTTGACTTTATTGGAATGATGGGCGTTACCGGAGCCGGTATTCACAAACGATTCCTACATATGTGCAACGGCGCAAATCTCGCTTACCCTAAAGCGGTGTTCAACGAAGTCAATGGTTTTGAAGGCATCGACCACCTCGCTTCAGGCGACGATATGCTCTTGATGCATAAAATCGTAAAAAAATACCCGGATGACATTGCCTATATAAAGCAAGCTGGTGCTGCCGTCAGAACAACGCCAAAACGTAGTGTGCGTAGTTTTCTCAACCAACGCTTGCGCTGGGCCACAAAAACGACTAGCTACCAGGAAACACAGGTGACTGTTGTCTGGGGCCTAGTTTGGCTGTTTTCTATCAGTATTGTATTGACAGGACTATTGAGTGTATTTTACTCACCATTACTAGGGTTGTTCCTACTCCAGTTAGCCGCAAAAGTCATTGCTGATTATGTTTTTTTAAGGCATATTGCTCGTTTCTTTGGTCGTCATGACTTGATGCGCATTTGGGTGTTTGGGGCGGCTGTCTTCCTTGAAATCTGGTATGTGGTTACTGTTGGGGTGCTAGGAAGCGTCAAGGCAAAATATGAATGGAAAGGGAGAACGGTGGAGTAATGAACGCTTCGCTAATGAAAAACGAACAGAATAGTTTCCAAGTTGGGTTTAGCTGTTGAATTATTTGCTCCTTGGAACTAAAATAACTATTTCCTTGTTCAAGAACATAAATTTCATTGAGTCATCATTAACAACAAAAGAAAAAGTGAAAAAAGAAATACTAGAACAACTCGAAAGCCTCAAAAACACCACAGATATCAGCATCCTTATGGCAGTGGAAAGCGGGAGTCGTGCATGGGGCTGTGCTTCAAATGATAGTGACTACGATGTTCGAATCATCTTCAAAAGTCCACTCCACAGGTACCTTGAAATCAGTCCGCCACCTGACAACATCGATTACTTTCACGGTAAACTCCTTGATATCAATGGTTGGGACATCCGTAAAGCGCTTAAACTTGTTTATAAGTCCAATGCGACTCCTTTTGAGTGGGTGCAATCCCCAATTGTGTATTTCGAACAACCTAGTTTTCGACAAGAGCTGATGCAACTGTGCGAACTTTATTTCCAACCTTACCATGCACTCAATCACTACCGCGGCATCGCAAAAAACAGCTATGAGACAGCAGAAGTGGGCCAACCCTTTAAACTCAAAAAACTGTTTTATGTCATCCGCCCATTGCTAGCAGCCACTTGGATCATCAAATACAAGTCAATCCCTTCAATGGACTTGCCCAATCTGATGCCACAGATCCAAGATCAAACAATCCTTAAAAAAATACAGGAACTGCTCGATATCAAAAAGGACGTGGACGAAAGCTATCTATATACTTTGGAAGCAGATATCCATGAGTTCATCAGCGAATTGTTTGCTACAGTCGACAGCGCAGAGATCCCACGTCCAGATATTACATTCACAGCTACTCGACAGCTCAACGCTGCTTTCCGAAAATACATTGGTTATTATGACAAAAAATAAGGAAGCGTTAATTATTTTTTGTTCATTAGAGAAGCCTTTGCTTCATTGTTAATTAGCGAAGCGTTCATCATTCATTAGCAAAGCATTAATTATTCATTTATTTATGACAATTGAAGACTTAAAACAACAGGATCTGATCATCTATGAATGTATTTCAGGCAGTCACGCTTATGGCTTGAATATTCCGACATCAGATGTGGATATTAAGGGCGTATTTGTATTGCCCAAACAAGATTTTTATGGTTTGAATTACATTCCACAAGTCGCTGATGCTACTAACGATAAGGTGTATTATGAATTAGGAAGATTCATAGATCTCCTTAGCAAAAGCAATCCTAATATTCTGGAATTGCTAGCGACGCCTAAGGAACATATTCGAATCAAACATCCCCTTCTGGATAAAATTACACCAGAATTATTCCTCTCCAAACGATGTAAAGAAGCCTTTGGTGGCTATGCCTTTACGCAAATTCGCAAAGCACGTGGGCTCAATAAAAAAATTGTCAACCCAATGCCTAAAGACAAGCGTATCGTACTTGATTTCTGCTATATCCTGCACAATCAAGGCGCCATGCCTTTGAAAGAATGGTGTAAAATCAAGGGATTGCAGCAAGAAAGGATGGGATTAGTCAATATTCCGCATTTTAAAGACACTTACGGCGTTTATTATGATACTGACGGCACATTGGGCTACAAAGGCGTAATGAGGAAGCAGACAGCCAGTTCTGTGTCCCTCAGCTCTATTCCCAAGCACGAACAACCGATAGCACACCTCAGTTTCAATCAGGATGGATACATCGTATACTGCAAAGACTATAAAGAATATTGGGATTGGGTCAAAAACCGCAACGAAGCTCGCTACCAAGGCAACCTGGAACACGGCAAGAATTATGATGCGAAAAACATGATGCACACCTTTCGATTATTGGACATGGCAGAAGAAATCCTTCGAGATGGGCAAGTCATCGTCAAACGTCCCAATCGCGAGGAATTACTGTCTATCCGCAAAGGCGAATGGCAATATGACGCCCTTATCGAAAAAGCCAACGAGAAAATGAGTAGTGTCGAAGCAGCATTCAAGAACAGTCCCCTACCCGATTCCCCAAACTTAGAGGCTATTGCGGCGCTCTTAGTGGAGTTGAGGAGCGCGTTTTACGGGTAGTCCCTTCCAACGGCAATACCCAAGGATAAGGCGACAACAGTCGTCGCTTTTCCTTGCTCAGATCCACATTAGGATGAATAAATCGTTGTACAGGACGTCCATTTAAGTGTAGATAGCTATCACAGTACACGGCCACTTTTGATTCCCAAGACACAGTAAACTTTTTACCTAAGTATTGCGCATATTGCAATATACAGTCTGGGTTTTTCACCATTCTTATGTACTGTCCTTCTGTCAAGTCGAGCTGTCGCGGGTAAATTGTATCTAGTTCCATTGCTTGGTCTTTCTGTATCAAAAACAGAACATCGCCGCCCTTGTAAGTGGTAAACATTGGCCAGGAAAACAGTAATCCCTCTTCTGCCCACAGTTGACTGCCACTATACAACAAGCGACGTGCAGGTAGCAGCAATTGCAGTACAAAAAACACAAGCAGCACTTTCCAAACCCATTGTCTGTTGACTTTAGACTCATGCACTTGTATTACTGAGTCAAGCACCTGTCCCACAGGAATCCATAACAGTGTTAACGCAATTATTAGCAAGGGGAATATTCCTACAGGAAAAAACAAGAGATTCAATACATTAAAACCAATCAGCAAAGCCACTATCAATTTGCGGGATCGGCGCCAAATCAGTAGTGGCAAGGCCAAAAGCTCTAGGATAATTGTGATATAACTACCTGCCATCCCAATTGATGGATGCGCCATCAACTGTTGAAAAGCCTTAGGCAAATGTCCTAATTCTTGTGCAAACACCAACGTCAAAGGTTGTCCAAATAGCCAATCGGGGTTCAACTTGGCGGTTCCCGAAAAAAAGTATACTAATCCCGTCAACAACGCAAGGCTGCCAATAGACCAAAAAGGGACATACGATCCTTTTGTTTTACCCAATTTGTTGTCCAGCGCATACGTTTGATTAGCGGGTGCGAGTAGTAGTAAAAACAGTAATAGCACTGCCAAATACCAATGGTTGAAATAAATGGTTCTTTCCATAAAAAACAACCACGTCCAACCCACAAAGCACAACACGCTTACAATTCGATACAAAAGTCCCACACTTAGCAGAACAAACAGCGTCACTAAGGACCAGTAAAACACTTCAAAACCAACACCAGTGAGCTTCGGAATCCAGCCCATTCCCATATAAGTAAAGCGGAAGGTCGGATCAACAAGGAAATCGTTAATCTCATTACGAAAAAACCGATAATGGATCAATTCCCACGCCATCAATGCGCCAAAAACAATACGAAACATCGCCAAAGGCTTTGGCGATACAGGAGACAACAATTGTTGGTAAATCTGATTCACAGGATTGGTAGTTAGAGTTGAATCAGGCATTCGAATATCGGTCAATCACCAATTATAGGTGCATAAACGCCTTTTTCTGAAGCAGTAATTCCTCCGTTTCCTCATGATCGACATCAGGCACACAACAATCTACTGGACACACAGCGGCGCATTGGGGTTCTTCGTGAAAACCAACACACTCTGTACACTTATCTGGCACGATATAGTACACGTCCATATCAACTGGCGGCTGCGCTGCATCTGCCTCATAGGTATTTCCAGTTGGGGTTGTCAATGTTCCCTCCAAGTCGGAACCGTCCGACATTTTCCACTCAATTCCTCCCTCGTATATTGCGGTGTTCGGGCATTCTGGCTCACAAGCCCCACAATTAATACATTCATCAGTAATTATTATCGCCATAACCTTAGAAAATTTTAAATCGACTACAAAGATAATGAATTGTTGATTACCATGCACGATTCATATGACAATTCTATTTCCTGCTTCAGACCAATTGCTTGCAAAACTAAGCTCAAGGCAATGATTTGGGGGCATACCACATTGATGATATTACACCAAAACTGGTGTAATATCATCAATGTGGCACCAGGTCATCCGGCACTCTCCCAGCCCATCGCACAATGCCTTGCTGCTGGGTTCAAACAACGCCTACTACCCTTTGCCCGCCCCATTATCAAGGATTGGAATGTGTACAATAGTGATCAAGGAGTGCCTAAAACCTTCTTTTTGGGTTAAGTCTTATAGTCCAAATCCGAAATTAATTTCCGTTCTTTGTAGCGTGTCATCTAAAATCATTATAACGTTTATTACATTAATCACCAGTCTCCTAAGCAGTTGCTACGACATCCATGAAGAGCCAGAAGGCTTTTTCCATCAAGATGCCTTCTATCGTTATAGTGGCGAAAAAGAAATTGGTCCTTGGACACAAGGCAAGCGAAATGGGTATTTCAAAATCATCAACAGTGATCGGAAACTACTTAGCAAAGGCAATTACACGATGGGCGTTCAGGAAGGAGAATGGCAATACTTCCATCCTAACGGTAATCTAAACAGCAAAGGAGTATTTATAAATGGCACCCGCACTGGGCAATGGGAATACTACTACACCAACAATCAAATCAAGGAGTTACGATCTTTTGCTAATGGCAACAACTACTTACTTTTTTCTTGGAATCCAGAAGGTAAGGAAATGGTTGTTGATGGAACAGGACCTTATCAATTTTACTTTAAAGATGTCCTACGTGAAGCTGGTGAATACAAGGACGGATTACCTTCAGGGGATTGGAAAATCTATCAGGAGTCAGGGGAACTAGAACGTGAATTCACAGTAGGTCAACAATAAAAAGAGGCAACACATTCTCTGCATTGCCTCGATCTTTCAATTTTAGTTATTAAATAAATTACTGTTATTCCTTCTTAATAAATTTTAAAGGCTCGACATCCATTCCACGTACATAAACGAAATAGATTCCAGCGCCTAAATCTCTGGTATTTAGTCTTATAGTATTCAATCCCTCGGAAATTTCTTGTTGCTCACTCATCACAATTCGCCCAATTGCGTCTACAACGTCGACCTCAATACTTTTTCCTTGACTTGCGGTGAAAGATAGGTTTATATCATCGATTGTTGGATTAGGACTTAATGTCATTTCATTCGAAAATAACTGACAAGTTGAATTGACGACTATGACATCTGATAAGGTAACAGTACCATCAATATCTATTGTCTTCAATTGGTAGTAAGTACGCTTGAATTCTGTTTGATGAGAATGGGAATAGCTTGAGGACACTAGAGAATTACCTGCTGCAGCTTCACTACCCAATGCCTTGAAATTAAGGCCATCGCTGCTTTGCATAAGCACAAAGTTATCCGTGTTGACTTCTATTTCTGTCTGCCAATTTATAACATTCACACACCCTTTGTTGAAACCACTAAATGAACCTATTTCAAGAGGCAAGACAGCATCATAGAGATAATCTTCTACTTCACCATTGGTGATACCTCCAGCGAAAGCAGCAGCAGTCAGTACTTCGTCATCAGATCGTAGTCTCACATTGACAGGTGTACCAGTGATATAAGTAGCTGGAGCAGTGATTGACACCAAAACAGCTACTGCGCTATTTACTATTCCAGAAGTCGGATAAAAGTCATCATAGACGCCATCATCATTCCAGTCGATCCACATGCCTAGATAAGCAATGTCACCAGTCTGATTCCCATTGAGTGTTACTGATACATCATAAGACATGGACGGCGTGATATCTGTTGGGAATTGCCCAGCAGCATTACCAAATGACATAGCATCATCAAAATTATCAGCCGCAGCGTCGAATGTCTCGTTAGTTTTTGTGGCTGTCTCATAGGCCACTTTTGCCCCTAACCAAACAGCTGTTGCTGCATCTGGGATGTTATCGCCATCCTCATCCGTCATTACGGTGGTCCATGCTTCTGGATACGCGCTAGCAGCATCACCATAATCTCTATAAGAACCTACTACAGTGATATTCAGTATTGCTTCATCACAAGCCTTGTTAGAAAGATCATCGCAAATCGTGTACGTCGCTACCAGGTTGCCAATAAAATCGGTTGCAGGAGTGTAAGTATACGATCCATCAACCCGAATCTCTAAGGTACCAGCAGGAACTGGTGAAGCTGATTTGTCATATCCGTAAACTGTAGCAACAGTGCCAGGCTGCACAGTATTATCCATAATGCCATTTCCGTCTGTATCCATTAATAATTCAGTAATTATAGTTTGGTCCGCTTCAGGATCGTGATCATTTAATTTAACGTTTGAGTTGATCGGCATATTCACATCAGTAAAACTGACATCACTAGCAGCAAAAGTATTGTTTTTGACAACATCTAACACCTCGATGCTAAATTGGGATGCATCACCATCAGCATTAACATCCGTAATTGTGTAGTCGACCACGAGAGATCCTACGAAATCAGTAGCGGGAACAAAGTTATAATCGCCGTTACTATTAATCTTTAATACACCTGCTTCGGCTATATTGCTCGTTTGGCTTTTACCGTAAACGGTTGCTGAACTGCCAGCTTTAACCAAATTATCATTCTTCCCGTTACCATCAGTATCCATCAGTAAACTTGTAATAGTAAACGCTGTGGCTTCAGGATCGTAGTCATTTGTAAACAAGGAATTTGAAATTGGTACACCTCCCTCAGTAGTACTATTATCAGCATTAGCAAGGATAGAGGTATATGCTGGGTCGACTTTATGCAGTACTTCGATGGTCACTTTTGCCTCTTTGCATTCTTGGGGTGTACCATCGTCGCACACCTCATAGATAAAACTAGTTTCTCCGTAGTATCCTGTTGCGGGGATAAAAACATATGTCCCATTGGCATCTAGGGTAACTGTTCCCTCTGCTACGGGCATTGATGAAATTAGAGATGCAGTTAGATGGTCTCCTGCTGCATCTGAATCATTAGTCAAAACATTACTAGTAACTGGTATTTGAAAAGGGGTATTATTAAAATCATTGAATGCCATAGTCTTGTTGTTACAATCAAGTAATTGATCATCAATTACTGCAGGTGCATTAGCTTGTCCACCAGAAGTTAAAAGCGGAATACCGTTTATGTCAACACCTCCCGTAATTTTACCGTCAAAAACATCCGTGGAACTGATTGATCCTGCAGCCTCAATTGCATCAGGGCAACCATCATTATCCGAATCGTTATCAAATCTATTTGGAGTATGGTCATTATCACAATCATAGTAAGTTACTGGTGTCATGTATCCCCAACCATCTCCGCCTTCACAAAAAGCCATACTGTATGGATTAAGAGGAACTTCAATGGTTCCATTGGAGAAATATACTGTTCCTCCTAGGATTTCAACTGATTTATTTAAGCAAAAATCTGTACTATATTCAGGATCCCAGCTATCATAAACACCTGCAATAAAGGTATACGCAAAGGTAAGCGTTGCTACATCAACCATGACTGTTTCTACAACACCAACATACGGAAGTCCGAATACGACCTTTGCTGAGTCAATAGCTGACGATGGTAATGGGCCATAATTAGCTAGATTGATATAAAATGTTCTTAGAATAGGTTGACCATCCATATACATGTAGGGGTCATAATTCTCTGTATACACACTGAACTCCATATCTGTAGTTGCTTTGCAAGCAGTATTTTTTTCATTGTTATCCAAAATGCCATCATTATCATTGTCCTGATCGCAGAAATTCCCGATGCCATCGCCATCAAAATCTTTCGAAGAGCATTGTGCATTCACTCCTGAAACAAAGAACAGTAAGAGAGATAAGATTAATGTAAAATTGAAAAATAGTGTTTGCTTATTCATATTGTGATTTTTAGAGGAAGAACATTAACGTGTATTTTGGATATCAATCCTTTGAGCTATAATCTTCAATAATTTTAAGACATTCCAAATTCAAAAATTAGCTATTTCGTGACATTGTAATTAGTTACCATATGAAGATTAAACGAATAGTTACCATCAAATTAAAACAAAACAACAACCTCTATTTATTGATAATCAAAACAATAGCAAAAAATCTGCTTCAATGATTTGATATTTAATCCTAAGTAATACATGCTAATGTAGTGATCGGATTTCACACCTAAATTGAGTACCAGAATACCAATTGTTTTAACAATAGATCATTTTCTGAGAATAGATCTGCTTATCAATGCATCATCCCGTTAAGTTTTCAACTTCCAATTTTCAACTTTCAACTAATAAATGTAAATTCGCCATAGCAAGCAATCATTAATTGTTTGTCTTACAAAAATTGGCAATACTGTTGTCATAAAAATGATATTTGGCTTATACTATGAAAGCAGCTATACCTAAAGGAACAAGAGACTTCGGTCCTGAGACCGTCAATAAACGGAACTTCATCTTCAATACGTTGAAACAAGTCTTCGTTAAATACGGTTTTCAGCCTATCGAAACCCCCACAATGGAAAACCTGTCCACACTGACCGGAAAATACGGTGAAGAGGGCGACCAACTCCTATTCAAAGTACTGAATTCAGGTGATTTCCTAAAGGATGCATCCAGTTTCGATAACCCTAAAAAACTGACCTTCGAAATCTGTAGTAAAGGATTGCGATACGACCTCACTGTTCCCTTTGCAAGGTATGTCGTTATGAACCAAAACGACATCGCATTCCCCTTCAAGCGTTATCAGATCCAACCTGTATGGAGAGCCGACAGACCTCAGCGAGGCAGATACCGTGAATTCTACCAGTGCGACGTTGATACTGTTGGTAGTACTTCCCTTATAAACGAAGTCGAATTTATTCAGATCTACGACGAAGGATTTGCCAAATTAGGCATCGATGTTACCATTAAGATTAACAACAGAAAAATCCTTGCCGGACTAGCAGAAGTCGCTAATATCGAAGATCAATTCATTGCGATGACTATTGCCATCGATAAATTAGATAAAATCGGCATTGAAGGCGTGCGTAAAGACATGTTAGCTCATAACATCCCTGAAGCAGCAGTCCAGAAAATAGAAGCCGTGCTTACCGCAAAATCACTAGAAGAAGTCAAAACAGTTCTAGGAGCCAATGAAACAGGTTTAAAAGGTATTGCTGAACTAGAAACGGTTTTCGACTATCTGAAAACGGTTGACATCACCAATACTGTTGAGTTTGACGTTACCTTAGCGCGAGGTCTCAACTACTACACAGGCGCCATATTCGAAGTAAAAGCCAACGATGTTGAATTAGGTAGTATTGGTGGTGGTGGCCGCTACGACGATCTTACGGGCAACTTTGGACTGAAAGGTGTTCCAGGAGTAGGTGTTTCCTTTGGCGCAGATCGGATTTATCTGGTTATGGAAGAGCTGAACCTGTTCCCAGAAACCAGTCAAGACACGACACAGGTGATTCTCTTAGCCATGGATGACGAAAGCCACAAATATGCCTTCCAACAGTTACAATTGCTAAGAAAAGCAGGCATTAATGCAGAATTATACCCAGAAGTCAAAAAATTCAAGAAGCAAATGAAGTACGCCAATGCTAGAAAAGTGCCCTACATTGCCATTGTTGGAGAAGACGAGCGCAAAGATGGCGTTCTAGGCATAAAAAACATGAAAGCAGGCACTCAAGAGAACATGACAACCGAAGCTTTGATCAATCAATTAACCTAACAAATCAGTACCCCACGTCAAAAAATCAGTACCTTACGTCAATAATTAATCACTGAGTCTACTCCGAAAAGTCGGTTTATGAATAATTCTATTTTTTTTAATGAAATTAGCAATGTGTAGTTGCTGTTCTTGTTCGTTTTTGTCTTGATACAAAAAGAACCAAAAAGATCAAGACCTGTAAACTCGCTCCGCTCAAACACTACAGTTCGGCTCTCCCATGTGGTTGCTTCATGGGATTCTAGCAATTTTGCAATACATATTTTGTTTTGTTTCAATGCGTTTGTTTTTTATAAAAAAACGACTTTTCGGAGTAGACTAACCACTAATCACTATTTACCATGTCAACTAAATACTCAGAACACCTCGATATTCATCCTAAAGTGCAAGAAGCTTTAGACAATGGTAAACCAATAGTCGCGCTTGAGTCGACCATTATTTCACATGGGATGTCTTATCCCAAAAATGTAGAAACAGCGCTTGCAGTTGAAGCAGCAGTCTGGGCGGAAGGTGCAGTCCCAGCCACCATCGCAGTGATTAACGGTAGGATGAAAGCGGGGTTGACAGGAGACGAGATTGAGTTACTAGGAAAAACGGGACATGAGATTACAAAAACCAGTCGTCGCGACTTGCCCTATATCATTGCCAACAAGCAATCTGGTGCTACCACTGTCGCTGCAACCATGATTATTGCACAGTTAGCAGGTATTCCGATTTTCGCCACTGGAGGTATTGGTGGTGTACACCGAGGAGCAGTAAAGACAATGGATATTTCTGCAGATTTACAGGAATTGGCCAATACCAATGTCACAGTAGTGAGTGCGGGTGTTAAATCTATTTTAGACATCGGTATGACGCTTGAATATTTAGAGACCTTCGGTGTTCCTGTTATTGGTTACCAAACGGAGGAATTTCCTGCATTCTTTACCCGTCAAAGCGGCTATAGTGTGGACTATCGCATAGATAGTGCAGCGGAAATCGCTTCCCTCATTCACGTAAAACGGGATCTGGGATTACAAGGAGGTGTTGTTGTCGCCAATCCTGTTCCTGAGGAGTTTCAAATGGACAAGGAGGAGATCGATGATATCATCATTCAAGCCTTAGAAGATGCAACAATTGAAGGGGTATCTGGCCGGAAAGTAACGCCATATCTCTTGCAGCGGATAGAGGCATTAACGGCAGGCAAAAGTCTGTTTTCCAATATTCAGTTGGTGCTCAATAACGCAAGACTCGGTGCGCAGATCGCAGTAGCATTATCACAAAAAAGTTAGAGAAGCGCCTCGTTTCTCATACATGGTGTTTATTCCTAATAACTTCATTACTTGGCATTAGGGAATAATTACAGTTTATTCATTTAGTTTTCGTAAACCAGTATTACGGCACAAAATTTGAATTATCGCTACCAACTATTCCTTTTGCATTATGAAGAATCTTACTCTTTTTCTCTCTTTTTGTCTTATCATTACCAGCTTTTCCTTTGCCCCTGGCTGGGAATTGAAAAAAGATGAAAACGGTATTCAGGTGTTTACCCGAGTAAAAGAGGGTTCCCCTTTGAAGGAATACAAAGCAACTGTTACGGTCAATGCTACCATGGAGGAAGTCTTGACAGTCATAAAGGACGTACCGAATTATGTCAATTGGCAGTACGCTACAACGCAATCCGAAATCGTTCAAAGAATATCTGATGATGAGTTCATCTCGTATACACTCAATGACGCGCCTTGGCCGATTTCAGATAGGGAAGTACTGATCAAAGCAAAGTTCAACTACCACAACGACGAGACGATTTCTCTCACTATGCATGCCATCACGGATAATGATTTGAAGCAACCAACGAAAGACGTTGTGCGGATCACTCAAATGATTGCGAAGTGGTTGCTCACCCCTACTGCAAATGGTATCGAAGTCATGACTCAGGTTCATGCGGATCCTGCTGGCAGTATTCCTAAGTGGCTCGCCAACTCTTATGTCGTAGATTCTCCCTTCAAAACGTTGACTAATCTTAAGGTGCTGATGGAGCAAGACTAAAGGGTCAGCAGGCAGATCTAAGACTAAGGGTTTTCCTGTAAGTAAAGCCCTTCGTAACTGCCTACAGCTTACTCGTTTTTTCAGTTGATTCAATAGGTTCTGTTGAATTTGTTGAGCCTTAATTCTTGATTCTCTGTCGATTACAATTAATAATTAAATCGAATTAGGAGAACTCACGAAAAATTCCGAAATTGTAAAATAAACAGAATATTTAATGGCAACAGTTGACAAAATAAGAAGTGGGTTGATCGATAAGATTTTAAGTATAAACAACAAAGACTTTCTTGTAGCACTTGATAATTTGATTTCATCTAGTTTAGTGGATTCTAAAGTTGTAGAACTAACCGTTGAACAAAAAGAAATGCTCGAAATGAGCGAAACGGACATCAAAAATGGTCGATTGATTTCTCAAGAAGCTATGAATAAAAGAAATCTTGAATGGTTAAACGGACTGTAAGATGGACAAGAACAGCGGATAGTCAATTTGTGGAAATTCTCGAATATTGGGTTAATAGGAACAAGTCAAATACTTTCTCCCTAAAATTGATAAAAATTGTTACAAATTAGTCAACGAAGAAATTATTATTACTGCTTTTTGGGACAACCGCCAAAACCCGAAAAAATTGCTACGGATTTTAAAAAACAAAAAATAGCAATTCGGATCGACTATTGGATGCTACTACAAATCTAAAACACAAGACTATTTTAATGACGATTTACTCTGGTGGCCTACGCTTGAGTGATGTCGTCAACTTAAGAATTCAGGACATTCGCTCATCAGAGAACTATATCCGTGTTTGTTCCGGAAAAGGCAAGAAAGATCGCACAACGCTGCTGTCTCCTAAGCTGTTATCATTGTTAAGAACATACTACAAGCAATACCGCCCTCATTATTATTTGTTTGAAGGACAACATGGCGGTCAATACAGTAAACGTAGTGGTCCGACTTTCGGCCTTACCCAGACTAGCTAACCTCTTATACTATTTCTATAGCAGCCCTTTTGCTATGCAAGCCAACCCAAAGTACCAATTTTTGCATACCGCATCCTTCAGTCCAGACCTCAAGATCTATTTCGCACTCGCTATTTGCTTTCGCAAGTCTTCCCAGCAGCGGCTTGCTAATGCTTCGGAGCGTTACCTCCACGCATAAGGGACTTTCCCCCTCAAGAAATATTTCATATCTTACGATATGAAAGGGATGCCCATGCTGGGCACACACAATGTATAGCCGTCAATTGTCAGCAAAAGCTGCCAACTGCGGCTATGCGAGACCGTTAGCATTAATTTGATGAAAAATTTAATTTTAGATACGAACATTTATCGGAATTTAGTGCACGGAAAAACTATTGCACAACTAAAGTCTGAACTGAATGAAATAAATACTGGAAATAAAGTAAAATTTATTTTTCCAAATATTGTTGCTATTGAATTAATTAATCGCTTACTGGAAAGTGATTTAACATCAGAGGATTGTCGTTATTACATTTTATGAAGCTGTTGCACAACTACAAATGTAACTAAAAACTAGAACTACAGTCTTTAGTTACCTTTAGGTTTTGTGCAACAATGGCTATAATTAATACGGGTTTTAGTGCTTAACCAAAAATTTAAGCATATATACGAAGTCCCCAAAAACTTTTGATTTGGCTTTAAAAATGAAAAAGATAAAACAAAATAAAAAGTTTTAGCTAAGTGTTTAATCGATAGGTCAGTCCTTCGAAATCCGTATTAACGATAGCCGAGACGTTCTAGCCAATTTATGAAAAAGCCATAAGAGAATGATTTGTTGCAGGAAAATGAATGAATACGATAGTAAAATATGACTGATCTGACACGAAACTTTACAAAACGGTAATTTATAGTTAATTTAGGATTGAAAACTTTGGTTTTGTTTGATTAAACTATTTGAAAATGAGTAATTTAGAAATAAAGGGAGGTATTTTGAAATTGATTGCGACAATAGATGATAAAGAAACATTGTTTGAGTTGAGAAAACTAATCAATGAATTTGTTGGAAATCGGTTGAAAGATTCAGAATACTGGGAGGAATTGACTGAACAAGAACAATCCGAATTAAAAGCTGCAATAAAGGAAAGTGAAGATGAATCAAATCATATTGATCATGAGGAAGTAATGAAAAAATATAGTAAATGGCTAGGCAAGTAGTTTGGAATAAGAAAGCAGTTATAAAGTTTGAAGAAATTGTCAAATATCTAGAAAAAGAAGTATCAGAAAAAGCCGCAATAAAATTTGTTGTCAAGCTTGATGATTTAATTGAAAAGCTATTCAAGCATCCAGAAATTGGTAGGAAAACAAAAAAATGGAAAACAGTAAGACAGTATCAAATTGATAAGTATAAGAGAATGTATTACCGAATTCATGGACGAAAACTTATAATAGTCTTTCTCTTTGATGAGAGACAAAATCCTAAATCTAATCCTTATAAGTAATTCCGATTAAAACTATAAAAAAGAGAGAAGCACACACAAATGTAGCTACGTCCATTGTATCAAGGCTTGTCTAGGAAGTGATTTTTACTTGGGATGCCTGTGTTTGCGCTCATTAAAGCCACTCAAGAAAAATTTAGCAATTTTTAATGAGCTTGGTCTCTGCTAAAGCTTAAGTTTTTATCATTGCTCGTGCAGCACGCTCGTAGCTTACAAACCCTTACACAACATTATAAAATAATCCATCTGTTTCTTAATGGCTTAAAAATCATTTAAGAACTATAATACGAAGGATTTGTAGGAAAATTGAGTTGAGTTAAATGCAAATAAAATATTAGAACAAAAATTAATCGGAAACTTCTTTTGGAAAGTCCTTATATTTGGGGTGAATTGAAATTAATAACCTAACATCAAGAATAATGAAATACTTTACAATTACGGTTTTGGCGGTTTCTATGCTCTATTTTGGCTGTAGTAATAAGACGGCTGTCAGAACAAGCCCTACTAGTGTAACAACAACTACAACAACAACTACAACTCCAACCCCTCCAGCGCCACCAGTAGCTCCGACGCCAAAGGTTCAAGATGAAAAGCGGCAATACTCAACACCAGGAGAAATCACTTTTTTTGCTGCGAATGAACGATATAGTGCTCAAGGGACGTTTAACGAATGGAAGTTTACAAATGTAGCGATGGAAGAGGGAAAGATAGAGACTTTGCAAGGTAGCATTGAAATAGACTTAACTTCAATCTGGGAAAAGAGCGCAAAGTTAACGGAACATTTAAAGGCATATGATTACTTTGATGTCGCCAAGTATACTACAGCAACAATTGAGATCCATGATATTCATGTACATGGAGAGTCTGAAGGACATGCGCAAATGGTACTAAAAATGAGAGGTTTTGAACAACAATTAGATGCTTCTTTTCAAATTTTGAATAAAGATCCATTAACTATTTCAGGCGACGCTTTTGTAGATCGATCGATTTTCAAAATTGGAGAAGATAATAAAGATGTTCCCAATGAGATTCAAGTAACCTTTAACACAATCATTCCTTTATAAGATTTTAGTTCAGGATTATGAATGTATTTATGATTTACTGAAAGACGTCTAAGAATACTTTGGAATCTAGCATAATCAGTGTTAAAAAAGGTTACAACAATAAAAATAGGCTGTCCTGGAAATTCCTGGACAGCCTATTTTTAATCACCGAATATTCATTAGATTCGGATTTGATTTTTCATTTAGAGTAGATTAGTTAGTTTTTTCTTTTTGTTTGATGAGTTGTCTCCTCAATGCATTTACAGAACCATCTATAGAAGCTTCGAACGTTTTAGAGGTTTCTTTAGCCACTAGAATTGTACCTGGGACATGCAGCTTTACTTCCGCAATTTTATCTTGTACTTGTCCTGTATTTTCTAGTTTTAAAAAGACATCAGCCCGAATAATTCGGTCATAAAAAGTTTCGAGTTTGCCTACCTTCTTGTCAATGAAATCCAGCAGTTTCTCATCTGCATCAAAGTGAACTGACTGTGTGTGGATATTCATAAGTATAAAATTTAAAAGTTAAGTAATTTATTTCGCTTTAGGGTGAGCTTGTTTATAAGCTCTTTTCAATTTTTCGATGGAGTTGTGAGTGTAAACCTGAGTAGCAGCCAGACTAGAATGTCCTAATAATTCTTTCACTGCATTCAAATCAGCACCTTTATCCATCAAGTGAGTAGCAAAAGTATGTCTCAACACGTGAGGGCTTCTTTTATCAAGAGTGGTCACTTGAGATAAATACTTTTTGACTGTATTATAAACCAATTTGGGATAGACTGGCACCCCTTTATTGGTTAAGATTAATTTGTTTGTTGCAATTTGAGGAAAACTTAATTTCCTTTGCTCAATATAGGAAAATAATACGTCCTTTAAAGCACCGCCAAACGGAATTATTCGTTCCTTGTTTCCTTTTCCTAGTACAGTCAATCTATTTGCTTTGAAATCAATATCAGATATTTTGAGGAAAATGAGTTCTGCCCTCCGCATTCCAGTAGCATACAACAACTCTAATATTAACCGATCGCGGATGCCTGAAAAGCTATCTTCAAACTCAATTTGACTAAAAAGTTGCTCTGTTTGTTTACTATTAAGGAAAACCGGCAATTTTTTACCTGCTTTCGGAGCAATGACTTTCTGCATTGGATTGGTATCAATGAATTCCCGCTTTTGCAGATACTTGAAATAAGATTTTAATGTGGATAGTTTCCTGTTGATTGACCTTGTAGAGACACTTTCACTCATTAATTCTACAATCCAGGACCGAACATGCATAAACTCAGTTTGGACAGTATCTCCAATACCATAAACAGACTCCATATACTCTGAAAACTGTTTTAAGTCGTTTTCGTAGGCGATAAGAGTGTTTGGTGAATACCTTTTTTCATATTCAAGGTATTTCAAAAATGAGTTACGGGTCATACGCATTTGATAAATAATATCTACTGTCAAATTAGGTAATTTGATGGTAAAGTTCAAGCGAGAAGATGTTTATTCTTCTTATTCGGTGAAATGGATATACAATTAACAAGGAATATGGAACAATTAACCCTAGATTATGCCCTGGGAATTAGTTTTCAATTCAAAAATAAAAATCCTAGTACATAATCAGAGATAAATAATAAACTTATTACTATTTTTGCTTAATGGTAAAACAACTGACTATCTGTTTATTGGTATGGTGCAATGCGATGTTTTGTAACGCACAACCCTGCAACACAGTCAACAGCCAATCAGAAACACAGTCAATCAGAGCCCAATTCAAAGACAGACTAGCCAATAGACAGTTTGACGATACACTACAGACCCTCACTCAAGAGTTAGAACAACGTTACGAGCAAGCAGATTGCCTGGAAGAATGGTTAAAAATACACATTGAATACTTTGGAAAGGAGCGAAGAGTGAGCAGAGAGACCGCCAACAGATGGCTTGAAAAAAACGTAAATAGTGCCTTCAGAAAACCCATCACCATTATAGAAGACTCTCTGATGATGATGACACTAATCAAGAAAGGCTACAATGAAACAAGATTAAGCAGGATACCAGAGGCAAGAAGGAGTTATGAAAGTGCGCTTGCTATTCGAGAAAAACATCAATTGGGTGATCCAAACTGGATGGCAACTATTCTGTATAAGAGTTTGGGAAGTATTTATACTCGGCTTGGGGATGTGGACCGAGCTATTTTATACCTTACTACTGCAAGAGATATGTGTTCCGATGATTATAAACGACTAGGTTCTATATATGCGGACCTAGGAATTGCTTACGAAAATCAACCTGATTCCGTCAGTCTACGGCAATATTTAGATGGACTTGAATTGAAAAATTTGTTACCATATCACAAAGCATTATTTCTTCAGAAGATTGCGCAAACTTATGCTGCAATGGGAAAGAATCAAGAGGCCATTCAATATGTAGAAAAATGCCAAAAACTTATCAATCAGTTTGATCGATTCCAACAAGAAGACCCTAGAAATGCCTACTATTATGAAAAAGAAACACAATGGGTGTTTGAAGCAGGTCTTACTGAAGTTCAGGCAGAAATTTATGCGAAAACAAAGGATTCAAAAGCGAAGCAAGAATTTGAAAAAGCCATACAATTTAATCAAAAGGCATACGATACCCCACACCACAGACAAATAGCTAAAACCTACATCAAAACAGGTGACTATTACTTAACAATAAACCAACCCAATCAAGCTATCAACTATTTTCAAAATGCATTGCAATGCCTGTTGCCAGACTTTCAGCCTCAAAAAGTTACTGACAACCCAGATGCCGCTGAGTTTGATGCTGAAAACAGTATTTACTTCGCACTGGAAGGGAAGGCCAATGCATTAATTGCTTTAGACGAGCATCTGCCAACTGTGCTAGAGACGTATGATCTCATTCTAGATGTAGAAGATAAACTTCACTCCCATTATCAGTTTGACAAGGCTAAACTGGAATTATTTAATGAAAGCAGAGCACGCAACGAAACCGCAATAGGCATTGCGCAACGACTTTACAAAAGAACAAAAGACAAACAATATCTCGAAACAGCCTTCCGATTTGCAGAAAACAGTAAAGCTGCCATATTACTAGAATCTTTGAACCGCCAAAAGGCAGCACTGATATCTGGAATCCCCGATAGCTTAATTATTGAAGACAAGGCATTCAACAGCGTAGCGCAACGGAATCAACAAGAAATGGCAGAAATCAGGCGGGGAGATCAGTTGTCTGCTGCGGATTCGGCAGCTTTAGTCCTACTTGAAGAACAGCAACTACAGATCTACCTTGATCAGGAACGTCTTCAAAAACACTTGGCAACTACTTATCCAGAATACAATAAATTGAAGTATCAGCAACCTGCAGTCTCTTTGCTCAAGCTACAAGAGGATCTGATCAAGAACAATGAGGCTTTTATTGAGTATTTTTTTGGCCAGAAAAATGTCTATGCATTTATCGCTACAAAACAGGGATTGAGCTGTCAGAATCTAGGTTCTTCTAAGCAGTTAAATCAACAGTTGCTTGATTACAAAAAACAACTAAGCAGTAAGCGCCTAACCGACGGGTTTGCAAATATGGGATTCAACTTATATCAGCAATTAGTAGTGCCACTTGAGTTGCCCCCCTCAATTGACAAATTGATTGTGGTGACAGACGGTGCACTTAACTATGTCCCTTTGCAAGCATTTAGCATGGCCGCAAGTGGAAAGGCCACCGATTATTTTATTCATAAATACTTGATCAACTATACGTATTCGGCGGACATTTACTATAGTCAGTTGCAGGAGCCACCTCAAAAAGATCCAGGACAGATGTTGGCAGTCGCCCCCATTCAATTCCCAGGCAATCCTAAGCTGGCAGCCCTTCCGTTAACGGAAGCTTTTATTCAGCATTTGAGCCAAGAGCATAAAGGAAGTTTCATTACTGGTCCACAAGCCACAAAACAAGCCTTTGTAGGCGCTGCAGGCGACTTTGAGAGACTTGTACTAGCGACACATGCAGAAGCTGGTAGAGAGCCGCGCATCCACTTCTACGATCAATCCATGTCTCTTAATGAATTGTACATGCAACGCTTGAAGGCATCTACTGCAGTTCTGATGGCTTGTGGGACGGCAGATGGCGTGCTGGAAGGTGGAGAAGGCGTGATGAGCCTTGCGCGTGCCTTGCGTTATGCGGGAGTGCCGAGTGTGACGAGTAGTTTATGGGAGGTATCGGAAGAGTCATCGGCGACCATCATCACCTTTATGTTAGACAATTTGAAGGAAGGGATGCCCAAGGACGAGGCACTGAGAGCCGCACAACTTAAATTTATGACAACGGTGTCTGAACGTCCATGGCGCTGGGCTGCATTTATTCATATTGGAAATGCTTTTCCTCTGAAACAGTCGTCTGTGAACTGGATGGGGATGGGTGGGCTGTTGTCTGCTGTCGGAGTGCTATTGGGTTGGTTGCTACTGAGAAGAAGAAAATAGAATCCCTATTACATTGCTGTTTTGCCTGATGATGAGTTTGCTATCTGCCCAAGAAGTAAATACTTATCTAGACTTACAGATGCATCCCACCATGCATGTGCCTTATGGATTTTTTGGAAAAGGGTTGACTTCAATTGATTCTGCAAAAGCAGCAAAAATAAGCTATAAACACCGGCTTAAGAATGTAAATCACTTGGAATTCTGGAAGCAAAATTCTGGGGCGCGAATCATTACTGTTGGATACTTGACGCGGGAAGGTATCCGCTCTACTAAGAAAGCAAAAGCTTGTATTTTGGAGCAACTCGACTACGTAGCACAAAAAGTAGCCGACATTGAGGATTCTATTGGTTTTCAATCTGATTTTAATGGTTGGCTCAATCACAGTCGACGAAGGTATGGCAAGGCGGGGTGTTATCCGTTATCTGTTGCAGATCGCTTTGATCCTACTTTGTACGATGGTATTTCTCATCCTAGTTATCCTGTTGATGCGGATTACTTTGAGGCGATTGAAAAGGAAGGGATGCTTCACCCGGGTTATCTTGCTTCGCAATGGCGGTTGTTGGAACGTGAGGGGGTTGATCTTTTGCCTATTCAGCGCAATGCGGAACACTTTTTAAGGTTGTGGGAAGCGTTTTTGGCTCGCAAGGGGCAGTTTAGAAAGGACCATACATTGCAAAAGTAGATATTAGGTATATCTAATAATCATCTTTGCGACTCTAGTAAGTTTTGGGCGGTTTTTAAATTATAATCAGACATTTTCAACACATCATTACTAATTTAATATTTTTTGCTGAAAACTATGAAACCATTAGAAGAACGGCATGAAAGAATACGCAAACCCGACTTGGAGGAAGTACACTGAACCGATCAGAATTAAACTCCTTGAACGCTGGTTTTCTTTGTCGATTACTCATTTTTTGAAATAAATAATATTCAGCAAATCGACAAAATAAGAGGCTGCCTATATGAGACAGCCCCCTTTATGTGTCTACTTAAAAAATGTACTGGTTCAAACTATTATTGCTTAATGAGTTTGCCAGTGGAATTGCCAGTTTTGCCCGTAATTTGAAAGAAATAGATTCCATTAGGTTGATTCGTGAGATCCAGACTTAAATAATTGGAATTGACTGTAGCTTGATAAACCTCCTTTCCTAGTTGATTGTATACAGAGATACGTTCAATTGGATCCTCAACTTCTAAAGAGAAAATACCGCCGCTTGGATTTGGAAAAGCACTTACCATAAGCGTTTCCTTGATTTCACTAACAGAAACCGGTCCTCCTGGGCCCCAAACAGTGGTGAAGTCTATCCAAGCACAATAGCCAGAAGCATCCACCACCTCTATGCCATAAGTGCCAACAGCCAAATTGTTAATTGTAGTCACGCTATTACTCGATGATAAGAATGTTCCATTCGACCAAAGTATATCGTACGGTGCACTTCCTCCAGTAATCGTCGCAGTCGCAGAACCATCGTTTGCAGTTGGTGACGAGGCATTCGTTGAACTCATGCTAACATTGAACCCACCACAAGTCCCATACAAAACGGTATAGGTTTGAATATCCAAACACCCATTTGCATCGAGCACCTCTACTTTGTAAATCCCTGGGCATAAACCTGAAATAGTAGGAGTGGTAATCGGTGGAATCTCATCCCAAAGATAACTGTATGGCGGTGTGCCACCATTGGCTGTTGCAGTGATTTGACCATCACAAGCCATTGGACTAGATTCTTTCACTCCATTTAGACTGACCGAAAAACCAGTACAAGAAGGAAGGGTAAATTGTATGTCATCTATAAAAAGGGTGCTACCTGCAACTGGAGCAGGAAACAAAACAGGAAGGGGAAAAGGGGAGAGCACTGAAAAGTCGGGTATAGATCCGGCACTCGAAGCAGCAAAAATATCTAATTTATTAGGCGTTTCCGTCGAATGGTATACAAACGGAATACTTACATGCGTCCAATCTAGAACCTGACTTCCAATCTCGAATGAAGCCTCCCCAATGACCTCTGACGTGTCAGCTACTGCATCGTATTTAAGCAGTTCTACATAGAAAATCGAAAAATCATTTGCCATAGGCATCGCCTTATAATCCAAGTCCACAGACACAGGTCGATCTGTGAATGGAATTCCTGGTGAAATGTAGGAGCCTAATTGGATCACACCACCCATCGGATCTGGAAGGGGAAGGGGTAGAAGGGGGCCTAGCGGGGCATAATTAGGGCAATCTGGACAATTCCCTGTTACTAATTTTAAGGAGAAATTGCCTTCAGATGGATCAGCAGATTCTTTAAATACTGTTTGGTCGCCTCCTACTGCCATCGTTATTGAATTGGATGATTCCCAACCGTTTGGCTCGTTTCCATTCCAGCTTTCAAAATCTAGATTAGTCTGTGCTACAAGCACTTGTGTTAACATGAATAGAATAACGAATGTAAAAATTGTCTTCTTCATATCTGATTTATTTTTAAAAGGTTTAATAATATTTTAAAAAAAGCCTGACTTTTTTGTCAGGCTTGCCCAATCCAAAACTGGGACTTACTCCGAATTAATAAGTCTTAATAATATTGAGTTTCTCTGATACGCATCGGCTTTTATTGGTTTAGCACCGCCCAAGCATCAAGATTAATTTTAACAATACATTTGATTAGAATTTTATTACCATCCAAGAGACAAGGACATACAGGTAAGGAGAATTAGACGATTGATTATATTTATCAAATAGACAACCAATCGTCTAATTCTTTATAACCTCAATTCGATTATTGTTTGGTAAACTCGTCTAATTCATTGATAGAAGAAGGAAAGTCGAATGCATCATTTACAAGAAAATAGTTGTTTTTATCAATGGTTCTGTTATACGCATATTTTGCAAATGCCAGTTTACCATCTTCAAAATCAAACAGTTTGACCAGAGCAGTAACTTGCTCAGCGGACAAACAGTTAGAATCTGAAATCTGCTTTGCCATCGTCAGTTTACTATCAGCAAAAGTTGTGGAAGCAACAGACTCTTTTGCTTTGCGGAAGTCAAGTGATCCCATGCTATTATAACAACCACCGTCGTTGACTATAATGACATCACCCGGACGAGGTCTTGGATTTGTCCTTGGGCCTCTTGGCCTTGGGGAAGGAGTCATGTGTCCTGAAGTTGTAGTAGTGGTGGTAGAAGTGATAACAGTTGTTTCTGTTACGTCTTTATCAAAATCATCATCTATGCTAATACCAACACCTACACCCAAACCGCCCATGCTTATTTCAATGGAACCACCCTGATCATTATTGTCTTCTATGGTGGTAGTGGTAGACATCGTTGTGGTTGTAGTACTAGTATGCCAGGGATCGCTAGGATAGTTATTGGCAGCCATGAAAACGATCACCTCCTGAGTTGGATTGGCGGGTGCTCTGTTGATTGGAGTGTCTCCAAAGTGCCTAGCTACGTATTCATTTTTTCGATTTCGCTTAATGACATATGAGATTTCAGCAGACTCCTCAGGCATAAAGATGGTTTTTTCCATGATTCCCAGCGTTTTGTCTTTGAAGATCACTTTTAGTTTATACAATGGAGAATTGAGCCCAGTCACCTTTACATTGGTTTGCGGTTCAAGGTTTTGGCGTACTCCGTTCAGAATAACCCAAAACTGTTCGCCGTTTTGAGTGAAAAAGATGGTGTTGTATTCCTGTTGCCCAAAGGCGGTTACTGAAAACAAAATCAGAATTGTAAATAGTAAATTTTTCATATTAAATCGGTTTTGTTGTTAATAATTTTTAAAATTTGAATGCTTGCATAATTCGCATAATTATTTGATATTTAAATCATTTAATATTCCCTTTATACGATTGCAAAATAAAGGAAGATGTGAACTTTATACAAAGAAAATCCAGACATGAATTGAAGTTTTTTTTGTTGAAAAATAAATATAATCATTTGTAATTCAGATAGATAGTTCGCACATAAATTAACCTTCTTTTGGGTCTTAAAAAGTAAAAAAAGATTAAATTAAAATGCTTTAGCGGAAAAATGCTTATTCAAATGCCAAATAATAAGATCGTAAATGTTGTAAAATCTAGTTTCTTGTTGAATTGTGGATTCAATTACGAATGGATTCCAAAACGTTCTGGACGTATGGTTCAGGAAAGTTATCCAGCCTTTATTTGAAAGAAGAAGTGGTTAGTTCAAATTATAAAAGAGAAAATCTCGGTATTAAATTAAGGAGAGCTTGAAAGAAATGCAGTAATAATCATCCAGGCTATTAAATCCGAATTAATCGTTAATCTTGATTAGATTGTTATGTATCATCCATTCCTCCACAGTTTTATGCTGATTAATTTTCGAATCAATTAAGGGGATAATATTCCAGAAAGCGATCATGGTTCTATGTCTGATATTTTCTAGTAGTGGAATAATTTCCGCTTTAAATTCTCGGAGCAACTTGGTTTTTGTGGCTTTACTGTCTGAATTTGAGAGCTTTATAAAATACTTTAGAAATAATTTTCCCACAGGATTAAACTTTAAGTATATGGAATATCGTCGTTTAAAGGATGAACATCGATTGATAACATACTCGAAGTTTTGATTATCATAATTTAGAAGAACTTCTGCCATCAATTCACTGAATTTTAGGCTTGGCAGATTTGTAGTATTGTTTATATTACTTATAATTTCTGCATACTGCGTTGCTTTCTCAAATTGCCCAGAACAATAGTATAGTTCAAAAATGATAGAATAAATCTGCCCCAGATAAAAGGGGGAAAGTAGTTTGCCGTTCGTTTCTAAAAATAGAATTGTATCCGTCATCGTCGTTTCCATTCTTACATCAAAGATCGCATTGTAAACCAAGTAGATGAGTTTAGAAAGAACTCTTTGAGTCTGAATTGAAAATCCCGGATTGTCCAGATCATTAAAAAAAGATTCTGCTGCTTGGTAGGTCGCCTCAAATTCTGCTTTATTATTGTTCTTCATAAGAGAAATGAGTAGAATATTGTAACTAGAGACTAGATTGTCCTGTTTAAAACGTAAAGAAGGATTATTATGCAAGGTGTCAATCAACCTATTCCCATATTTAACTGCAAGGTCTCCGTCCATTTGGATGTAAATGGCATGAGAACTAGCCAAACTTAATAATAGACTGACCCACCGAGGTTCGAGATCTTCATTTTGTAGAATATCTTCGATGCTATGACCAAAATTCTTTAAGAATTGATATTGTTCTTCAGTGAGCGACCATACCCCCTTTATAAGCAGGTAGTTCGCTCGCTGGTATAAGTAAGAAACCTTTGTTACTATCGAAATTTTATGCTGCAGAGCCTGCTGAGTATCAAGGTAGTCATGCATCAGTTTTTCCGTTTGATCTGGATTTTGCATCCAATTTAAAGTCAGTAATTTGTGATTTGCTTGCATTTGCAATAAATAAAAACCTTTTTCTTTAGCGATTTTTTCTGCCTTCGTCAACATTTTAATAGCTTCTTTGACTAGCCCTTTTTCATAAACAGCATATGCAAATTTTATCATGCTGTTGATTTCCAATTCCGAGTTTTCATTATCAACATTGTCCGTCCAGAATTTTCTTAATAAGAAAAAAAGATCTTTCTGATTGTTTCGCAAGTTTTTTACAAGTTTTTTGCGTCTAATTTGGTAGGATAGTTCCTCTTCATCCCTGCTACTGATAAATACCTTAAATAGCTCCAATAATCTCCTCCTTTTCTTATAAAGAAGATAGGCCTGAAATCGTGTGACTTCAGCCTTATTTAATTTTTTGATCAGTATTACGAGCGTCTTGGTTATTTTCATTGATTTCATCAACCTAAATTAACATTTTTACATAATAAATCAATTGATTCCGTTCTCATAGAAGAAAAGTTTATTGTTGAAATAGAAAATGAACTAAAAGATATTGATTTAAATCCATTCTGGAAAATCTCCATATTATGTTTTCATTGAGGATAGTAACGGTAATGTCCGATACAAGGAGAAAATGGACGCTAAATGCCCTTGCACAAAGCCAATTTTTCCTAAAATCCTATTGCTATCAGCGGGTAAGTATTCAATAAAGGTATCAGATGCCAAAAAGAATTTATCGTTTAAAAATCTCCGTCCCTACTAATCTTCAACAGTGAAGGCTTCATAGACTCCACAAAATTTGGGTCATTCTTATGCCCGTATTTGTATTCCGTCTTTAGCAATTTGATTTGGTTGGCGCTCAACTCACAATTTAGTGTATTAGAATCAGAAGCTTGCCCACTGATAGTTGCTGATTTTATAGGGACTCCCGTATTCGTGTAAGTTGTAGCAATTGCGATTGGATACCCATATTCGTCATTAAACAGATAGACGAGCAGCGTGTATTGATTTGCAGTGATTTTCCCGATTACTTTAAAGTCATTTCTGATGTCTATACCTTCTTCGGTTTGGCTGTCTTCTGGTGAGACGACACACTCGTAGACATTGCCTTTAAAACAGATGAACTGTTCTGCGTCCTTAACTGTAATCGCTTTGGAATTGGGTATCATTGCCTTTAGTTGCGAGTCCTTGAGGGTAAACGGCAATTTTAGGCTGGGGAATTGGATGACGTATTTCTCAAAATCTGTTTGTGGTTTGGACATTACAGTTTTATTTATGGGTTGCTGTTGGCTAAAATTTGGTTGATCTGCGGGGCTGTTGCAAGCAAAAGCGAGGAAAAAGAGAGAAAGCAGTGCGGACAGATGACTGTTCATTGTGTTTTTTGTCATCAATATACAGTCATTTTTGAAATAGCACTTAAAAGAATCCCAGATTATTCAAAAATTTCCTGTAAACAGTTTTTTTATTAGGGCGTGCCCCTGCATTCATCCTTCATTTCGGGTCGGTTCGTCCGGCACTCTCCCCGCGCCACATACAATCCCAACACACAGCGGTGTTCAAACAAAACCTACCACACCTCACGCGCCAGTATTCTTTTTTTTGTGTGATTGTAGAAATGTCGCTAATTATAAGTAGCTCAATAGCTCCGTAGGTGCGATATCTTGGTATTTATGAGTTAATAGTCGAATGGAGGTTAAACCCGCATTATAGGCGTCGTTAAGTTAAGGATTGAGCGTTGATCCTGTTATGGATCACAGTACGCTTCGCTTTTAGTATTAAGGAATGGCCCGTAATCTTTTTCCCATTATTTGTGTTCTGCATTGTGCTTTTAGTACTTATTTTCTCAATTCATATGTCGCAATTTCATTAGAGCAATAGGGCTAGAGTAATGTGAAGCGCAGCGAAACACCAAGCAGACTTGCGAGCCTGGAAGGGACCGACCTGAACGTAAAGGCAATACCTTTGGTTTGCCTTGAAATGAGGGGAGCCCCCAAATAATCCTGAAGGTTATTCACGTATGTTGAAAAGTCAATTGTTTTTTGATGAGTTAAAACACTATTTTTGCTATCAAATTCATCAAGGAATGCCAAAGGAAACATCGATAAAATCTATTTTGATCATTGGTAGCGGTCCAATTATCATAGGACAAGCCTGCGAATTTGATTATTCAGGGACACAAGCGTCACGGTCGCTCATGGAGGAAGGAATTGAGGTATCACTGATCAACAGTAACCCAGCGACCATCATGACGGATCCGATGACAGCGGATCACATCTATCTCAAACCGCTTACCGTCGAAAGTATTGAAGAGATATTACTCGACCGGCAAATAGACGCGGTGCTACCCACTATGGGCGGCCAAACCGCACTCAACCTTGCCATCGAAGTCGGTAAGCAAGGGATTTGGGAGAAATACAACGTCAGACTTATCGGTGTAGACCTCAATGCCATTGAGCTCACAGAAAATCGTGAAGAATTCAAGAAATTGATGGGAAGACTCGGGATGAAAGTCGCCCCTTCAGGCATTGCCAACTCATTCCTTGAAGGAAAAGAAGCGGCTCAACGTATTGGCTATCCGCTTGTGTTGCGACCTTCCTACACACTTGGAGGAACAGGTGGTGGCTTTGTGATGGAAGAATCCGAATTTGATGAAGCACTCCGACATGCCTTAAACTCTTCACCGACACATGAAGTCCTTGTAGAAAAAGCAGTCCTTGGATGGAAAGAATTTGAGTTGGAGCTCCTACGCGATTCAAACGATAATGTAGTGATCATTTGTACAGTAGAAAACCTTGATCCGATGGGTATCCATACTGGGGACAGTATCACTGTTGCACCAGCCATGACCCTTTCTGACACCGCTTATCAGCAAATGCGGAATGACGCCATGACCATGATGCGTTCCCTAGGAAATTTCGCAGGAGGGTGTAATGTGCAATTCGCTCAAAATCCAGAAGATGAATCGTTGATTGCTATTGAGATCAACCCAAGAGTCTCTAGGTCCTCTGCATTAGCAAGTAAGGCTACTGGCTACCCGATTGCTAAGATTGCCGCTAAACTCGCTGTTGGCTACACGTTGGACGAATTGAAGAATCAGATTACAAAAACAACCTCTGCCTACTTCGAACCGACATTAGATTACGTGATCGTAAAAATGCCACGTTGGAACTTTGACAAGTTTTATGGTGCAGATCACCGCCTAGGCTTACAAATGAAGTCTGTGGGTGAAGTAATGGCCATTGGAAGATGCTTCCTTGAAGCCTTGCAAAAAGCTTGTCAGTCACAGGAAAACGGTAGATTGGGGCTAGGTGCCGATAATAAAGATTTTGTCAAGACTACCGATATCCTTGCTAGGCTTGAAAAGGCTGGCGATGATCGAATTTATCGGATAAAAGATGCTTTACGACTAGGCGTTCCAATTAAAACTATTCAGAAACTTACCCATATCGATCCTTGGTTTTTACAGCAAATCAAGCGATTGGTCAAGATGGAACAAACGCTGCAACAATATAACGAGCCGACTGATATCCCTGCTCCATTTATGCGAGAGCTTAAGGAAGTTGGTTATTCTGATGGGCAGATTGCTTGGATGCTTCGCTCTAAGGAAGAGGAGGTTACTGCGCATCGTAAATCGCTCAATATCAGAAGAACCTACAAAATGGTAGACACATGTGCGGCGGAATTCGAAGCACATACTCCTTACTACTATTCTACGTTTGATCAAGAAAACGAAAGCGTGTCCTCTGATCGCAAGAAAATTGTCGTTTTGGGTTCTGGTCCTAATCGTATTGGGCAAGGCATCGAGTTTGACTATTGTTGTGTGCATGGTGTTTTGGCAATCAAAGAAGCGGGTTACGAAGCCATTATGGTCAATTGTAATCCGGAAACCGTTTCTACGGATTTCGATATAGCGGATAAGCTCTATTTTGAGCCTATTTTCTGGGAACATATAGAGGAAATTCTGGAGTTTGAAAAACCTGAAGGCGTTATTGTGCAGCTTGGTGGTCAAACGGCATTAAAACTAGCCCGTCAGCTCCATGAAAAAGGGTATAAAATCATTGGTACTGACTACACTTCAATGGATTTGGCGGAAGACCGAGGTGCGTTTTCTGATTTGCTCAAAGCCCTTGAAATTCCTTACCCGGAGTACGGTGCTGCTAATGATGTCGACGAGGCGTTGGATATTGCGGGTCGGATTGAATATCCTGTTCTGGTACGTCCTAGCTACGTGCTTGGTGGTCAGCGGATGCGGATTGTAATTAATGATGCGGAACTGGAGCGTAGTGTGCTTGGGATCTTAAAACACATGCCTGCGAATAAGATTTTGATTGATCAATTCCTTGAACGTGCCCAGGAAGCAGAGATTGATGCGATTTGTGATGGTGAGGATGTGCTTATCATGGGAATCATGGAACACATTGAACCTGCAGGCATTCACAGTGGTGATAGCTCTGCGGTGTTACCGCCTTATAGTTTATCGGAGTCGGTGTTGGAGCAGATGACTCGATACACCAAGCAGTTGGCGCTTGCGCTAAAAACGAAGGGATTACTCAATATCCAGTTTGCGATTAAGGAAGAGAAGGTTTATGTGATTGAGGCCAATCCACGGGCTTCCCGAACAACACCGTTTATTGCCAAGGCCTACGGTGTCCCTTACCTCAATATTGCTACGAAGGTGATGCTCGGTACTCATAAACTGTCTGACTTTGATGTTACCAATAAAATGGAAGGATATGCTATTAAAGTCCCAGTGTTCTCCTTCAACAAATTTCCAAATGTGGATAAAAACCTAGGACCTGAGATGAAATCTACTGGAGAGAAGATACAGTTTATTAAGGATTTGAAAGATCCGTTTTTCCGAAAGCTGGTTCGGGAGCGGTCTATGTATTTGTCACGGTAGCTTGTTGGGGGTTGGTTTTTGGGGATCGGTTTCCCTTAACTATTAACAGTCTCGGATAGCTAATCCCAAATCGGTTGATTGAATGTAAATAAATCTTGGGAATATGCTGAGCAACAATCTGCAATGTAATAGTGGTTTTCGGAAGGATTGGTGACAGGATCTATTACCCAGAAAAGGATTAAAAACCCTGCAGCGATTGCAGTCGCTTTAATTACACTTGATCTCAATGCTGTTTCGCGTTTATTGGAGACACGAGCGGCCTTAATTTTTGCTTCTACGGCCAATCGTTCTGTAGCGTTATCCATCATGTTTTCTAGTAGCAAAGGATTCTTTTCAATTTTGGCTCTTAACGCCTGTTTTTCTTCAAACGAAAGGTTTGCCTTTAATTGAGCTATCACTGAATTCACTTGTAGTTCTGTAAATTTCATCTTCCTTCTGGTTTAGCTTTTAGTTGTTTCTAAAAAAAATTGAACTTCAGGATCGACACATTCGGTCATCATTTTTTTCAATTGTTTTTTAATGCGGTCTAATTTTACTCTTGAATAACCACTCTTATAGTTCATAGTTGACTCGATAACTTTGAATGGCTGGTTTTTGTAATACCTAAGTTTAAGTAATTGTTGATCATCTTCACTCAATTGTTTCATACATTCCGTCAACAATTTTTCTAGTTTTAATTGTAATTCGTCTTCGAGGGTAATAACATTAAACTTTAAAGAATTTATCTGCCATTCTTCAAGAACATCAGATTTTATACGTTTCTTCCGCTTACGCAATTTATCTATCCAAAGTCCTGAAGTAATCGTTCTAAAATATGCTTTAAATTTGCCGCGATTAAAGTCAAATTTCCCTTCTTTTGTGTTTTTCAGCACTAACATCAGGACATCTGTATAATGTTCTTCAGCATCCTCAATAGTACCTGAGTTATTCAAAACAATAGAATTGACAAGGTGACGGTATTCCTTATCAAGAAAACTGTAGATGCTGCTGTCATAAGCTAGCAAACCATTGACAACTTCCTGATCCGTATATTTTTTTCTGAAAAACATAGGTTATTAAGTGTCTTAAAACAATGAAATTTAAACAATTATGCTTAATAAAAGCAATGTCTTTCTTCTATATCGTTGATAATCCTATTTTGTTATCATCTTTTTATTGTATTTGGGGTTTGTTTCCCTTAATAAAGTAGTTAGCAGTCTAGGATAACGCAAATTAGCCAAACCCAATTCTCCAATTAATTGAATATATCCATAAAATTTAATATTTTACAAGAGGAACATTGCTTCAAAATCCTTCCTCAACATGAAAATAATTATTACAACTATTCTACTATCGTTGATCTTAATAGGGAATGCACAAATTTCTTTATCATATTCAAGGGTAAAAATTAATCTACAGACTTGTTCCTCGGAGCAACTTGCCAGGCTAGGACTCGAAGTAGATCATGGGGATTACGCTCCAGGAAAACACCTCATCAATGACTATTCCAGTGATGAGATCGCTTTGCTTGCTGCTAATAGTATCGATCATGAAATCATTATAGCAGATGTAAAACAATGGTATGTGGATCAGAACAAACCAGGAAATGAACATTTTCATGACCACAAAACAGGATCATGTGGTAGTGGCGGTGGAGGCAACTATTCGTATACCACACCAGCAAACTACCAGTATGGATCGATGGGTGGCTATCTGACCTACAGTGAAATGCTTGTTGAACTAGATAAAATGACGTCACTTTATCCCAACCTGATCTCCCCTAAAACGCCTATCAGCAATACCGTACTCACGCATGAAGGCTTGCCGATTTACTACCTTCGAATATCTGATAACCCGAATACAGATGAACCGGAACCTGAGGCTCTATATACTGCGTTACACCATGCTCGAGAGCCCAATAGTTTAGCGCAAATGGTATTCTACATGTGGTATTTACTGGAAAATTATAGTACTGACCCTGAGATTCATTACCTTGTCAATCAAACAGAATTGTATTTTGTACCCTGTGTCAATCCAGATGGATATTTATACAACGAGCAAACGAATCCAAATGGTGGTGGCTTGTGGAGGAAGAACAGAAAAAGCGATGTTGGTGGCATCGTCCATGGTGTAGATCTCAATCGCAACTACGGCTATGAATGGGGTCATGACAACAGTGGATCCAGTCCTAATATTAATAGTGAAACCTACAGGGGTGATTCAGGATTTTCGGAACCAGAAACTCAGAATTTAAAGCTATTTTGTGATGCTCATCAGTTCAAGATTGCTTTAAATTATCATTGTTATGGCAATTTATTAATTTACCCTTGGGGATACAATAACCAGCCAACTAATGATAATCAGACATTTGTAGCGATGTCGGATGCAATGACGAGAGAAAACAACTTTTTTGCTGGAACCTCTACACAAACGGTGGGCTATCTGGGCAATGGTGTATCTGATGATTGGATGTATGGTGAAATGACTAGTAAACCAGCTATCTTCTCTATGACGCCAGAAGTTGGCCCTGGATCATACGGTTTCTGGCCGCCGCAAAGCGCGATTGATGAATTGAATAAGAGTTGTTTGAAGCAAAATCTGGTAACCGCTCATTTATTGTTAAACTACGGAATTGCAAGTGAAATCTCCCCACAATCAACTATTGACTTACTCAATGGTGATATTGATATAGCAATCGAAAAACTTGGATTAGCAAATGGGCCTTTGACGCTGCAAATCTCACCACTCACTAGTAATCTCACGATAAATACTAGTCCTCAAGTGTTAAACATGACACCTTGGACCAAGGACTCTATCACCTTTAGCTATACACTTGACAATACGACTATGTCTGGTGACTCTGTTGTCTATTTGGTGGCGCTCAATAATGGCCTTTACACATTTACAGATACAATTGTACGCCAGTTCGGAGGAACGAACGACAATGTTATATATAGTGAAGACGGGAACGACTTGAGTGAATGGCAACTCACTGGAAACTGGGAAAAAACAAATGAAGCGTATGTTTCTGCGATTCAAAGTATAACGGATAGTCCTTATACTGATTATTCTAACAATAGTACGACTTCTATAAGGCTTACGACAGTTATTGACTTGTCTACTGCTATCGCTGCCACAGCTACTTTTTTCGCAAAATGGGAAATCGAAAGTGATTACGACTTTGTGCAGTTTCAAGCTGCGCCTGTTGGCGGATCTTATACTGCATTGTGCGGGCTGTATACAGAAACTGGTCAAAACACACAACCTGCTGAGCCAGTTTATGATGGATTTGAACAAAACTGGGTACAAGAATCTGTATCTCTTGATGATTATCTAGGAGGTCAAGTCCAATTGCAGTTTATATTTGTTTCTGATGGCGCAGTAAGAGAAGATGGGTTTTACTTTGACGACTTCGCAGTGTCTACTGTCGAACCAATTAGCACCGATTTGGAAGATTTAGATAAAAGTGAAGCACAACTTAGCTTGCAGCCTAATCCTGCTAGTAATGCGGTTATGATTTCGATTAATACTCCGTCAGTAGCGCCATCGTATATTACGATTTACAATGGTTTGGGGCAATCTGTATATCAACAATCGTTTGTCTCATTTACGGAACATCAATTGGAGATTGCAAGTTGGGCACCAGGATTATACTTTGTTGAATACCGTTCTGGAAATCAGAATATTGTTGAGAAGTTAGTTGTGCATTAGGCGTGTTTTGGGTAGCACTTTCAGCCCTGCCTGCTGCGCGACGGAAGGCAGGGCTACGAAGATGTGGGGGCGCATTAATCTCAAGGTTTTACCCTGGGCTGACAGATGCCATGCCTTCAGCATTCAGTTCCCGGAACGTGACGTTAGGAACGTGTAGGGATACGCGCAAAAATTACTTAACCCTATTAGCTTAGATGCAAAAAGTTTAACAACATTATAACACATTTTTATAATATAAGGGAAACGGAATTTATTATCTTTAATAGATTTGGCATGACTCCGTCAAATCAGATTTTTAGCTGATTTTTGAACCGTAAACTATGAAAAACAGACTATTACTTACGCTTTTTCTCCTTCTTCCAATATTATTGATAGCAAAGGGACCTAGACAAAACGAAAAAGTGCTATCCCTTTTAAAAGCATCAGCACTCAGCAAGAAAGACAGCAAGTTTTCAGCTAACGATCTCAATGAAACAGTCATTCGTGATCAGCACATTAGCAAGCAGTCTGGCGTTCATCATTTTTATGTTTGGCAGTATTACAATGGTATCGCAATACACAATGCTATTTCTAGTGTTCACTTGATGCCAGATGGGCAACTCCTTCATATTAATAATGAATTTGTAGATCGACTTGCTATGAGAGTAAACACCAGTACGCCAACAATCAGTGTACTGGACGCGGCTCGGGTAACTGCTACGATACTAGACATCCCAGCACCGAGTAATCTTACTATCATCAAGTCTAGTAAACAACGGGATCAACAACAAGAGCTTAGTGGAGGCAATTTATCAAAAGAGAACATCCCTGCTCAATTGATTTATGTATTTACTGATGACGGTGCCGTTAAATTAGCTTGGGAACTACAGATCAAGCCATTACAAACTAATGATTGGTGGCGCATTCGCATTGATGCACAAACCGGGGAATTACTGGACCAGGAAAATCAAGTGCTTTTTTGCAAACATGAAGATTCCAAACATGAGTGCACTGCTGGTCATTCTCATGAAAAAATAAACCATGACATCTGTTTTGACACGCCTCAAATGGCAGGAGCTTACCGAGTATTTGCATTGCCTATTTCAGACCCTACTGATGGCTCTCGATCTGTTGTAAATGATCCTGATGATGCTTTAGCATCCCCTTATGGCTGGCATGATACAAATGGGGCGAATGGTCCTGAATATACGATAACAAGAGGCAACAATATTTGGGCTTACGATAGTGGCAACAACTCTGGTTACAGTCCTAATGGTGGTGCAACACTTAATTTTGATTTTCCGTTGGATATTAGTCAAAATCCCAACAATTTTGAGAATGCAGCAATCACGAATGCATTCTACTGGGGAAATTTAACCCATGATATCCTTTATCATTATGGTTTTGATGAAGCGAGTGGCAATTTCCAGGTGAATAACTATGGCAATGGAGGCATCGGAAATGACTATGTCAGAATTAGAGTACAAACCAGTAATAACTGTAATGGTTCTTTTGGTTCTTCACCAGATGGGAATATTGGAACCATGACACTTTATGTATGCAATGGTAGAGATGGAGCGTACAACAATACTACAATTATCCATGAATACGGACATGGTTGGTCTCGCCGATTAGCAGGTGGGCCGTCTACTACAGGTTGTATCAGTAATACAGAGCAAATGGGAGAAGGTTGGTGTGATTTTCTTGCTATTTTATTTACAATTGAGTCTACAGACAACAGATCAATCTCCAGACCATATGGTTCTTGGTTTTACAACAACCCGAATGGCATCCGTCCCTTCACTTATAATACAAACATGTCTGTAAATGATGCGACTTACAACGATATTAAGACCGTGAGTGTGCCTCATGGCGTAGGGAATGTATGGGCGACGATGCTGTGGGATATGACTTGGGACTTGATTGATTTATACGGGTTTGACTCTGATTTGTATACTGGGACTGGTGGTAATAATATTGCTTTGGCACTAGTTTCCGAAGGCTTGAAATTACAACAATGTAGTCCTGGATTGGTAAGTGGAAGAGATGCTATTCTCCTAGCAGATCAAGCATTATACAATGGGGCCAATCAATGCTTGATTTGGGGTGCTTTCGCTAAACGAGGATTGGGATTCAGTGCCGATGAAGGATCTACCGCTAGCAGGTCAGATGGTACAGAGGCGTTTGATTTGCCTCCTGGTTCTGGTACAGGAATGACGATTAACAAAACTGCAGATAAAACGCAAGCAAGCCCTAATGAAACGATTGCTTACACGCTTACCTTGACCAATAACTGCAATAGTGTTTCTAGTGTGAATGTCACTGATGACTTGCCACAAGGTTTGTCTTATGTCACGGGTTCTGCTAGTAATGGCGGTTCTCATAGCAATGGAACAATTACTTGGAATGTGCCGATTTCGCAAGGCGTCCCTACTCTATTGACTTATCAGGCAAAAGTTGGTGTGGGCGGCGCCACGCCTCCAGATCCTTCTATTTCAGATGATATGGAATCGGGTGCAGGCAACTGGACGACTTCTTCCAGTCCTTCTAACGCTTCTAGTCAATGGGTGCTGCAGACTGGCAATCCTTGTGGCTCATCAGGGTGGTATGCGGAGGAATTGGCACTCGGCACAGGTATGTTCCGAAATCAGTATTTAGATTTGAATCCGGTGTTCCTTAATGGGCCGAATTCGACATTGACGTTTGACCACTTTTATGATACTGAGGCGAATTGGGATGGCGGTCAGGTAGAATTGTCGACAACTGGTGGTAACTCCTGGATTGATTTGGGAGACTATATGACTTCTGGCGGCTATAATGATTACATTGACAACAACCCAAATCAAGAAGCATTTGCGGGACTGTCTAGCGGTTGTGTGACGACTGTGGTCGATCTGTCTAGTTTTTCCTGTGAGGAAGTCATCATCCGCTTTAATTTTTACTATGATCAGTTTGCAATTGGAACTACGAACAATATACCCGATGGTTGGTATATCGACGCAATAGATCTGACGACAGATCCGGCTGTTGTAAATTCTGCAACGGCCACTGTGGGCAATTTGTCTGTTACGGATTTCCAGTGTATTGAGGTATTGGATGACTGTGCCGATCTTTCCCCGGTACTGATTTTGATTCCAAGTAATGTTACTGGGGTTTCAACTATCGGTGTTGCTGTTGAAATAACGGAGATTGCTGGTTTCACGCCTGATAACAGTTCCCCGATTAAAGTTAGGATTCCTGTAGATCCGAGAATCACATTTGTTTGGGAGCCTGGATTAACGAGTGTAGCGTTTCGTCAAGTACAAAACAACGAATGGAATTACTTGGGTAATAATGGTATTTTCCATGAGTTTGAATATACATTACCCTTTGGAGCCAATGGTAAAAAAGCATTTGGCTTTAATGGCATGTATGATCCTCAGAACACGGAAGGAGAAACGACACTGACAGTTACTATTTTCCCGTTTGCAGGAGGAGAGTGTAATCCTACAAACAATGTTGATGCAGAAAAGTTGGTTTATTTTGATTAGTTTTAATATGTATTTAGTTACATTTACAATGTTCTTTACATCTATTTTGATTCGCGTGTAAAGAGGATTTAATAACTAACTTATAAACAGAAGGATATGCAATACAAATTGAAAAATCAAATCATTTTTTTTTTAGTCTTCTGTGTTTCGATTGTAGCTTCCAAGGCTCAAAACCTCAGCAACTATGACCTCTGTAATGGTACAACGGGACAAATAACCACCAATATTGCAGAAAACACTCCTACAACGAATTTAAACATGAACGCTTTTGAGTGTGATTGTACCACGGACTTTTTCACTGTGGATACAGATGGTAAAATCCAACAATGGAGCATGTCTAACAATGCAGTAACTGGAGGAGCTATCATATTGACAGGAGCACATCGAGGCGGTTTGGCATATTGTGGTCCAGATGAATCAAGGACATTTTATAGTGCTAATTATCCAGGCAACTCATTTCGATATTATGATACGACATCTGTTTCGTGGGTTAATGTCACCACCCCTTTCTCCAATGCATTGAATAATGGTGGTTATAAAAACCATCAATATTTTATGAGTGGGACTGGATCATTACAATATTACAATGGCTATAACTTCACTGTTGTTCCTGTGCCTACTCCGTTCCAAATGACGGTTTATGATATCGCAGTAGACACACTTGGTCAAGCCTGGGTATTTACTGGTCCATCTTTTGGAAGTACAACTCAACTTCGGGTGTTCGACTCTACCGGTCTGGTGACATCTTATAATTTCACGTATAATACAATACAGACCTATGGCATCGTTTTTATTAACGGCCAGCTCCATTTAGCAAGAGGACAACAAGGTGATCTTATCCCCTTAACAATTAATGGATCTAGTGTCAGTACGGGGAGTCCAATTACATTTCCTAATACAAATAATTATGCAGATGTTGCTTCCTGTTATTGTATCTCAAGTATTCCACCCGCTTGTCCTGATTTGACACCGACAACTTATATTTTACCCGGAAACATATCAGGAATGTCTGTTGTCCAAGTTGCAGTTAGAATAAAGGAAGTCAACAATGCACCTACTGATGGTCAACAAATTACGATTCGAATACCCTCAGACCCAAGAATGCTTTTTGTATGGGATATTGGGTTAACACAGGCTGCGCTAATTCCAGTACAAAATGCTGATTGGAATTATCTGGGAGATAATGGGATTTTCCATTCCTGGACCTACAATGGACCAGGCTTAATCATTCCTGGAGGCACTTCTTCTTCCTTTGGTTTCCAAGGGTTTTATGATCCCCAATCGACGCAAGGCTTCACTTCTATCTCTGCTACAGTCGTACCATTTAGTGGTGGTGAATGCACGGTAACGAACAATGCTGATGCAGAGAAGCTGGTTTATTTTGATTAATTCGCTGCAAGGGGTTGGCTGATTAGTATTGGCTGTTAGCAGTCCAATAGCCCAATACCTAGTTGATGTCTTTCTTAAACTGGAATAGGACATATCGAGAATTAGACCAAAGTGAATCCAGATGACTTTCCTGATACTTTTCAAGATACTGACCTATACTTGACTCTCGATTTCCCAACCATTTGTTGACTAAAATGTAATCTATATTTTTATCTAAAAACTCACCGTGGACGACATCTGCTGAGGAATAGGAGTTTCTCATACACTTCCTATCTGCATATAAACTTAACACCCGAGGCTTTGAAAACACCATTATGGCATCTTCAGGAACATTTTCTTTTACATATTGAAACGCTTCTATTGCGACTGTTTGCTGTGGCCCAGAAGCTAAGGGATAGTCATCTAACTTTTTTTGAAACTTGATGATTTTAGGAATATAGAAGAAAAGCGTAAAGAGTAGAAAAATTGATAGAAAAATCTGATTGGATTTGGGATTAGCAAATACTTTCTTACTACCAGCAATAAAGTAATAAATCAGGAATGGTACGATAGGAAACACATACCTGAATTGCTGTAGATAAGGGAACAATAATATGATGCCAAACAATCCTAAAATCAACAGCAATAAGAATACTGTATTTTGTTTTTGTGTCACCATTCCAACAAGAGCGAGCAGCCCGAATACCCAATAACTAATTACAGATAACCAGGACTGATCATTCACTGTGAAGTAGGCATGTGTCAGGTCAATATAGTGATCGAAGTTTCTGGATAGATAGTCGAACTTTGAAGCGGAGGAAATGATATCGCTATAGTTATTGTCTTCTGGTAGCGGAAGGATAACGTTATGGATCAGAAAGACAACGACTAATGCTGTAACAATAATGGTAAGTCCTTCAATAGCTTCCTTTTTCAGTGTTGCTAATTCATTGTTTTTACTACGATAAGCAAGTAAAATTTTCATTGATTTATCTAACGCTATTGCTATTGGAATGACGATACCAACTGTCCTTATCAGGATGGTGAACCCGACAATTAAACCAATGATAACGGGAACTCTTTTGTTTTCCCAATGTAGATAAACAAAGGCGCTTAGCAACAGAAACAGTGTGAACGGAATGTCAGATAAGATGTGTGCTTTAAATCCAATAGTCCAGGGATTATATATTAGGACTATTGTGCCCAGGAATGCTGCTAGAGCACCAAACTCAAACTTAATGAAGTAAAAACACACTCCTCCTAAAAGGAATAGCAGTAACGCCATAAAAGTCATAAAGACCATCATGTCATTACCATACTTGGCGTAAACTGGTGCAAGTAGAATTGGGAATCCTACTGGGTAAGCACTAGGAGCAAGAGACGGATGATTTTCGTTGTAGATATAACCGATGTCTCCAACTGGTTTGTTATCTACTATGTTTATCGCTTCATGGATATACTGAGAAAAATCGCCGCCCCAGGCATGTAAACCTGTTACATGTAGCTTGAAAAGTGGTGATAAAAGTAAAAGAAGCAGCAAGAATATACCCCAATTATACAGTTGTTTTTTCATTTTGGGCGAATTCACTTGGTTTGACCAACTTGCAGACCGCAGGAAGGCTGGTGCAAGTCATAAGTTTAGTAAATGTTTTTTTTAGAATACTATTTCATAACACTTTATATATTTGTTTCGTAGCAATTGATTATCGTAATTTTCTAAGTCAATTATTTTCATAAATGTCTTCCTAACCAACCTGATACATAAGCAAAACTATTTTTTGAGTTGCCAAAATCTATCATTTGTAGCCAATGGAGCTAAAGTAGTTAAATACTTGTAAACAATATAGTTCGTGTTGTATTTTAATAGTAAAAAAATTAGGTGTTCAAGTAAATCTTGGGTCACAGCTTCTTAAAGCGTTGCCTTTCAAATTTCTGTTTATCTTTGAAATAAATAAATTGTGATGATTGGAAAACTAAGATCCTTACTATTATGCACTCTAATTATCCTTCTTTTCAATAACTGTAATACAGAAGTCAAGATTAATGATGGATTGTGGATTCTAAAGGATGAAGATGGATTAGAGTACAAAGTGATGGTTAAGTCGGATACAGTATATCATGAGGCGCATGGACCGATGACCTTAGAGAAAAAAAACGGAAAATTAACTTTCATACATGATAATGACAAAGAGTTAAAACTAGAATATGCCATCCATAAAAACCAAACCGATAATTACTTGTTAAATGATCTTGAGTTTAATAAAAATTTAGAATTTAAAAAATCACTTGCCAATAACAGCTTTGATCATTTTACGACAAAATATGGAAAGAAAATAAATTTGCCAAAAGGGTATTCGAACCTAAAGTTAGGTTATAATAGATTTGAATTTATTTACGGAGATAATGAATTAGATTCATTGATTTTTGATAACAAATTAATGTCGTATCAAGACTTTTTTAATCACATTAAGAATGTTGAAAATTATTCCATCACCAATTTTGTTTTTGCATTAGATGAAAATTTACCTTTCAAAGATTTTGTGATTCTTTATCAAGATATCTACCAATATCAAGGAGAATCTATTTTAAATATTTATCATTCTTTTAATAATAAGCCTGAATGTTCTATTGGTTGTTTGCCTTGGGAGACAATATCCTATGAAGTAAACATCCTACGATTTACTTCTGATTTCCCAAGCCTAAACCAGTTAGAAAACGACATCTCTATTATTAATATCAATATCAAAAATGATGGAAATTATAAGGTAAACAACGAAACGATAAGTAAGGATCAAATCTTTAATAATCTAACTGAATATTACAACAACAATCATGAAAAAGCTTTATTTAAAATCATCGAAACTGAAAATTTAACGTACGGCGATTATATCAGCTTAAGTTCCATGATAAAGAGTATTGTGTTGAAACAAAGAGATCAGTATTCAAAACAAGAATTTAATAAAAGTTGGAGCGTATTAAATCGATATGATCTTCGAATTCCTAATAGTAAAGAAACAAGAGATTCTTTGTGTAATGTAGTGAAATCAATGTTTCCAAAAGCAATCTATGTTCAGAAAATCAATGACTACGATTAGCTGCAATTTTTTTTTACTTTATATCTAGCCAGACATCAAACATAAGATAAGTTACCAACTCAAACATGCTAATACCACTACTTAACTTAAGTCAATGAATTGAATTCTTGAGGCCTATACTTTTGCTGTATCATTAATACTCAAAAGAAAAAGGATTATGAAATTTAGAAAAATAAGCATGATAATTTTGTTTGTCTTTTGTTTGGTACAAGCCTTTTGTCAAGAACTATTGATAGGATCAAAAAAACTTAATGATGGCAACGTACCGGAATACAAATTTTCAGTATATACGCCTTGGTTGACGTTTTCCAACTTTGGTAATGAAAAGACGAATACACAACACTATGAGTTAACCTTTAGGTATAATCTTACTGAGAAAGACAAAGTAGGGATTAAAGTAGCCACTTGGAAACTGTTTGCGCCAATGGGTATTCCATTATGGAATCCGCTATTTCTAAAGGAGCGTGCTTTTTTTCCTGGTAGACTAAGGGAGACGGGTGTTGGGGCAACTTATCAACGGACAATATGGAAAGGGCTGTATGCTACAGTGGAAGTGCTCCCTTTATTCAAAACCTACTTAGATGAAGAGAAAAATAAAGTTGGTAAAGGTTTCAAACTATACACAAGCTATCATTTGGGGTACCACGTCCCATTGTTTAAAGGGCGATGCTACATTGAGCCTCAAATCCATGTTAATTATTGGCCGATTGATACCAATACACCAGCGGCTTTTAAGGAAACAGAAGCAGGTTGGAATAACTATTTTCTCTTTGAGCCCAATTTATATTTAGGGGTTAATTTTTAAATCATGATAGTGGTTACATAGAATTTAACGACTATCTACTTAGAAATAGGGTCTTCATATCAATTAATGCTCTATTTATACTGTTTAATGACTTAAGATAAGTCCCACTTTAAATTACCAAAGCCTAAAAGTCGTTAGCAACTACAGATTGATTCCTCTAGATTAGATATCTTTGCAGTAAAGCAAAATTGTTTGCTAAAAAAAGGGAATAGATGAATTACAAGATTATTGCTGATCAAGAAAAGTTGTTGCATTTCATTTCGTGGTTACCAGACCTAGAAGAGCACGAAAAGTATTATGTCGCATTATTTGCAAGGAAAAAGTACGCTGAAGAAGGGATTACATCGAGTGATAAAACGCAGTTAAAAAGATTCACATCCGATAAAAAACGATTATTTGATAAGATAAAACAGCTCGAAGTTCCCCTAGGTGCATGGAAACTAAAAAGTGGAGCAGCGCCTGAAAAATCCCTTGCCTTGTATATCTCTTTGAATCCGCGTTGTATGAAAAAGGCCACAGAATTGATGGGAAAAAAGTGTTGGGACTTAATGCATTCAAAAAACTACAACGTTCATGCTGAAGCGTTGAGTTGTATTCATAAATCTAAATCAAGAACGTGTTATGTCGATTTTGATATTGACGACAAGGATATTGATCCTGATGAAGCATGGTTAAATACTGAAATAGGTATTGACAATTACACTATTTTAGATACTCGAGGTGGCTATCACATTCTAGTAGAACCTGAAAAGGCATCCTATTTTCGTCAAGAAAATTTTAATGATAAAAATTGGTTTCAAATGATGCAAAAGAAATATCCTGTAGACCAATCGGGAGATCTTTTGATTCCTGTTGCTGGCACCTTTCAAGGAGGGTTTATTCCTACATTTAAAAAGAAAATACAATAATCTAGTCAGCCAATATAATCCTTCAAAGAATGAGTCAAGTACTAAGTATTTACCAATCAATTGTTCACGATTTAGAAGTTGCTGGGAAAAATAGTCCCTACCCCGCCGACGCCAACGAAACAGACCCAAGATATAAGAGTTATGGTGTGAGAGCCGCTGGCAAAAAAACAATTATTAGTCAACACAAAAAAGCGATTCGGGCCTTATCCCAAGAAGACCAAATGAGGTTGGCCACAAAATTAATGACATCAGAATACGGAGAACAACAAAGTGTGGCTCTATTCATTCTTGAACCATTTTCAGCTTATTACACCCCAAGTAAAATAAAGGAGTTGGAGGACCTGGTTCGCTGTCTTCATGGTTGGAGTAAAGTGGATTCGTTTACCGGTTCGTTACTACGAGATGTTTTGTTTAATTATCCTACAGAAATGATTGATCTCGTGCGTCGTTGGAACAAAGACCAAGACATGTGGCTCAAGCGAACCAGTGTCGTTCTTTTTACGCGCAAAGTAGCAAAGTCTGGTCAGTTTACTGATATCGCTCTCGAAATGTGCGATAACCTGATTTTCGACAAGGAGCCATTAGTCCTCAAAGGAATCGGATGGGCGCTTAAAGATCTAATGAAATCAGATAAAAACCGCATCTTGGACTACATTAAAACACTACGACAAAAAGGGGTTTCCAGTATTGTTACGTTGTATGCGATTAGGGATTTGAAGGGTAAGGAGCGTAGGGAGATATTGAATAATAAACTCTAGTTTTTTTAGTTAACAATCCCTATATTTGAATACTGTTTATATATCAGGGGGAGATCATGCAGGTTAATTTTTAATGGAAATCCACAAACTTATTTCAATTGTGCTTCTGAATATTTTGAAGAAAAAATCAAATCCAATGCCCATTCTCTAAAAACGATAACTGAGATATACGAAGGAAAAACACTTACAAGGAAATGGTCTTAACCCTAGTAGATAATCTTGAAGATTGGAAACAACTTGAAAAGGAATGATAGAAATAGATTATACATTCGACTTCAATTAAGCAAAACAACTCTATAAAGCAATAAACAAATGAATTTTAAAACCTCACTGTTAATCTTTGTCATTACTACAATACTAATTTCTTGTGGAACAGGTAAATCATTACTTTCCAAAAATGCCTTAAAAAAAATGAATTATGAGGAAGTTATAGGATTTTATAATCATGAAAATTCTGACTCAAAGACTCCAGATACATATCCAATGTATCCCTATGGTTTAAAAGGGCTAATGAGAGATGTGAATAACAATGTGTATTATCCTGAAAAAGCTATAGCTGAAAATACTGAAGGGATGGTACTTGTGAGATATTTGATAGAAAAAGATGGAAGCATCAATAACATTTCAATCGAAAAAAGTGTAAGTAAAGAAATTGATGAAGAAGCCATCCGAGTCATCAAAAATCTTAAAAAATGGCATCCTGCGTTTGTTAACAAAGAACCAGTTAGAGCTGAATTCATTCAACCTTTCAACTTTACATTAGAAGAGTAACTAAGGTAGAGCAATCTTAGGAAATACTGTACGTCGGTCATTCTAAAAATCTAAGGTTTCACTGTCTATCATATCAATATATCGCTTCATTTTCTTTAGAATGACTTTGAAGTGATGTGTTTCTTCTCTTTTCACAAAAGTGATCGCGTGTCCTTCAGTCTTTGCTCTCCCAGTTCGGCCGACTCTATGCACAAAGTCTTTTGGTGATCGGGGCAACTCATAATTGATCACATAAGGCAGTTCATTGATATCGATCCCTCTGGAGATCAAATCTGTAGCGACTAACACTCTCAATTTTCCTGATTTGAATTTTTCCAATGCGCTCAATCTTGCGGACTGGCTTTTCTTACCATGTATGGGAATGGCTTGAATCCCATTTTTCATTAATTTTCTCGCAACTTTATCTGCCTTGGTTCCTGAGGACGTAAATACTAATACCTGGTTCATTTCCTGTTCTTGGATCAAATGTCTTAGCAAAGGTCCTTTGCGCTCATCACTGACGAAGTAGCCGTATAAATTGATCAATTCTGTTGTTTCCTCCTTATCTTCTATCTGAATCACCACAGGGTTTGAAAGCAACACCTTGTTTATTCCTACTAACTGATCGCTCAATGTCGCTGAAAACAACAGGTTCTGTCGTCTCTTCGGCAATTGCTTGAAAATCTCCTTCATTTCTGCTTGGAATCCCAGATTTAACATCTTATCTGCTTCGTCTAATACCAAGTGCTCTACTTTCGAAAGATCGACTGCATTAGATCGCTGTAAATCAAGTAATCGCCCTGGCGTAGCGATTAATATATCCACTCCAAAAATCGCTTTCATTTGTGGGTTGATAGACACCCCACCATACACTGCCATCGAATTGACTGGTTGCGGCAGCTGCAACGAAAACTCTTTAAATACTTCTGCTACTTGAACTGCCAACTCTCGAGTCGGCACCAGCACCAGGACTTTGGGCTGTCGACTGCGTTCTCTTGCAGCGCCAGTCAGCATTTGATGTAATATCGGCAATACAAAGCTCGCGGTCTTCCCCGATCCTGTTTTAGCAATGCCTAGTAGATCCCTGCCTTCCATTATTACTGGAATCACTTGAGATTGGATGGGGGTCGGACTGTCGTATTCCTGATTGCTGATGTTTTTTAGTATTGCGGGGTGGAGGTTGAATTTTACGAATGACATATTATGGGTTGTTTGAGTTCTGGTTTTGGTTTTTTGGGTGTTTACGGTTTGCGCTGTTTGGTGTTTTTTGGGTGGGGTTCTGTTTCGCAATGTCTGTTATCGGTTGTCTTGTGGTTTTATGTTTAATGATGGTGGGATTTTATGTAATAGTACGAATAAAAAGGGAAATGGGGATTTTGGGGGAGGAAAGTTTTAGAAAGTCACATACGAAAAAACAATAATTTGATCAATAATTATTTATAGATTAAAGTATTAAATCCTAGGATTTATTAACATTACCCATTACTATACCAACAATTTGCGAAATCATTAAGTATAAATGTCATAATTTTCCTATTTTACATGTTAGACAATATCAATTTCAATATGGCATTTGATAGAAAAAAACTGGAGGCGGAGATTATAGACCAATATCTTACGGAAGATGGAGGAAAACCTTGGATTGTAGGGTTTAGCGGGGGGAAAGACTCCACTATGATTATGCAGTTGGTTTGGTATTCTCTAATGAAGATTAAGCCGAAAGATAGAAAGCGCGTTATTCATGTTGTTTGTAATAATACGATGGTGGAGAACCCTAAGGTATTAGACTACGTGGAGGTAGTTTTGAACAAAATGGAAAAAGCAGCCAAAGACCAAAAGCTGCCAATTACTGTAAATAGAACGCGCCCTAGATTAGAAGATAGCTTTTGGGTCAATTTGATAGGTAAGGGATATCCAGCTCCGAATAACATGTTCAGATGGTGTACAGAGCGTTTGAAGATAACACCTACAACTAATTTTATTCTTGATAAGATTAATGAAAACGGAGAAGTTATTATCTTATTGGGAACTCGATCTGATGAAAGTTCAAATCGCGCAGCTAGCATCAAAAAGCATGAGATAAAGGGCTCAAGGTTGAGAAGACATGTTTTGCCTAATGCTTATGTATATGCTGCTATCAAGGATGTTATAACAGAAGAAGTTTGGAAGTATCTGCTAGCAGCACCTTGTCCTTGGGGTGCAAGTAATCGGGATCTGGTTACTTTGTATGGTAATGCTAGTGGAGGTGATTGTCCTTTAGTTGTTGATATAGCTACCCCTTCTTGTGGCCAAAGCCGATTCGGTTGCTGGGTTTGCACAGTGGTTAGGAAAGATAAGTCAATGCAGGGCTTAATTGATAACGGGGAAGAGTGGCTTGAACCATTGATTGATATTAGGGATTTCCTTTCCGATACAATTAATCGCGACCACAAAGATTATGAGAAAATGAAGCTGGAATATAGAATGGGTCGCAGAAGGAATGGCTCGGCAGGATTAGGGCCTTATCGGCCAAAATGGCGAAAGTATATACTAGAGCAGATTTTAGAAGCCCAAAAAATCATTCAAAAGGACAACCCTTTCGTTTCTCTTATTACAAACCAAGAATTAGTAGCTATTCAGGTTACTTGGTATCGTGACAATATTTTTGACAATGATGTTTCTGAAATATATAACCGGATACTAGGAAAAGAATTTGCATTATCTTCCGAAATCGATCAATCTCTAAAAAAAGAGAAAGACGTATTGCTTGAAAGTTGTGATAATAGTAAAGAAGTGTTTAAATTAATAAATGACCTGCTTACATTGCAACATTCCAAAATCCTAATGATGAACAAATGGGGACTTCAAAAGGATTTAGAATCGAAATTAGAGGAACACTTATATCCAAAGAAAGAACATGTACATAAGTAAGATTGAAATAGATAATTTCAGGATATACAAGCATAAGAATATCCTTCAGTTTGATCCGCAAAAAAGAAAAAACGTTTTTGTGGTTTCTGGGAATAATGGATACGGTAAGACTACTTTTCTTACGACGTTAGTCTGGTGTCTATATGGAAATCAGATGAAAGATGTAGATGAAATCTACAAGCGACAAATAAATGAAGTTGGCGGATATGCCAAGTTTCTAACCTCTTGTATGAATCGCCTTGCTAGCATCGAAGAAGAGACTGATTTTAGTGTATCAATAACATTAAAGGATATAAATATCCCTTCTTTGCCGTGTAACGAAATCCAAATCATACGAAGAGGAAATCAAGCAGGAAAAGACTCTCTTGAAATACTTATTGATGGTCATGCTAATGAACTGACCAAAGAAGTAGGAAATGAGATATTCATTCAAGACTATATTCTGCCGAAAGAAATTGCAAAATTCTTCTTCTTTGACGCGGAAAAAATTGTCTATTTGGCCGAGATCAAGTCCATCGCTGCTAAGCGACAACTAAGCCGAGCCTATTCAGAAGTTCTAGGAATAAAGAAGTACGAGGATTTGAGAAAAAATTTGCTTGATCTTAGATTACGGTTTCGTAAAACCTCTGCTAATCCGAAAGATCAGGAGAAATTCACTTTATTAAACCAAGAAATCAAGAACATCGAGGAGGAAAATATCGACATTAAAATAGAGATTGATAAACTTGAAGAAGAGAAAGCCATATTGAAAAAAGAATCTGATGAGCTACAGGAGAAGCTTATCCGGGAGGGAAGCAACTTATCTGTTGATGAAATCAGTAATCTCAAAATTGAAAAATATAATCTAAATAAGGAACTTGATGCGCTCAAAGTTGATTTTAAAGAGATTTTAGAATTAGCCCCCTTTGCGATAGCCGGCAATCTGTTTTCCAACGTAATGGAACAGGTTGAGGCAGAAAAGGACCTAGCCGATTCCGAACAGAACGCTGTAGCAACAAACAAGAAAATTTCAAAATTAAAAAGAGAGTTTAAGAAGAAGGACCTTACCAGCCTGTACAAATTATCTAAAAAAGCAGATGCAGCACTCAAAGCCGAGTTAGAAGAACTAATCGATAAAATTTTCTCTTCATCCAAGAAAAAGGAAAGTGGAAAGTCAAAGTTATTACACGCTTTTGATAACGAAGACTACAACCGATTTAGTGAATTATATTCTCAATTAAAATCTTCCTATTCTAGCAGAGTTAAAATGATAGCTAAAACGCTTAGAGAAAAAAGATACAAGTATGCTAAAGTCTCTCGAAAACTAAGTGACGCAGAATCAAAGGAAACAGACGGTGTAATTGCAAAGTATAGGGACGAAAAGGTCTTAAAGGATGCTCGAATTACTGAAATAGAACGCACTCTGCAGTCCTCCCATCAAAAAACAGGTAGCCTGTACAATGAATTAAACTCCAAGCGAAAAGTACAAGAGGAATTGGCAAAGAAAATTAAAGTCAATACCCGCTATATTGAAAAGGATAAGTTAGCAGAAAAGCTAATCCAAAAACTTGAACGATTCCTGACTAATATCAAAAAAGAGAAAAAGGAATCATTACAAGAAAAAATCCTGTCTGGACTTAAGTCATTAATGCATAAAAAGTCTTTTGTTAATCGAGTAGAAGTTGAAGTGGAGAGTGATATTATTGATATCAAACTATACAACAAACGAAAGGAAGAAATTAATAAAGAAACGCTCTCCAAAGGAGAACAGCAGTTGTACGCAACAGCAATCCTTAGAGCACTAGTAGAGGAGTCAAACATTGAATTTCCAGTATTTATTGATAGCCCTCTACAAAAATTTGATGCCAGCCATGCAAAAAATATCATTTCTCATTTTTATCCAAAAATATCAAAGCAGGTGGTGCTCTTACCATTGTTGAATAAAGAAATGACTAAGGAGGAGTACAAACTATTGGAAAATAAAGTTAAATCGGCTTATATCATTCACAATGAGCATGAGGATCAATCGATCTTCATTCCGGTAAACCCTAACAATCTTTTTGAAACTGCTGAAAAATTGATGATTAATGTCACTCTCTAGTATCCGTACATCCGAAGATAACAAGAACAGAGTTTCTGAACTAACTAGCAAACTGCAGTTGGGAACGGAAAACGTTATAGCCCGTCTGGCATTGAGTTATTCGCTATCTAAGGAGACGAATCTCGACCTTAAAGATCTAAAAGACTCTAAGGGCAAGGAGTACAGCAAAAAGGTGCTCTTTGGCGAGTATTTTGATTTTTATGTCGCGCTGATCTGCCAAAAATACAATCTCTATAAAACCAATAAGGAAATCCCTAGATTCTTGAAACTACATATTGACCATGGCTTGGAAATTCTTCATGAGGAGGTAGCTTCTAATCCAAATCAACATGGCATGGATTTTTTGTTGAATATTATTGGTGAAGGTGTAGAACAATTAGCCTAATGGAAGATAAAAAATATCTAAAAAGCAAGGAGGTTCAAAAAGAACTGAAGGTTCGGGCTTGTGATATTATGCACCTTTGTGAAGCGGGGAAGTTGAGGTTCGTAAAGAAGGGGAATGCTTATCTGTATGAGCGAAAAGATGTGGACAAACTTAAACCCTAAACAAGTGTCTCCAAAGAAAAGGAAAAAGTACTAGAAATTTCATGAGCGAAAAGTCAATATTAGATAAATTTGATCAGATTAAACCATGGAAAAGGGGACATGAACGAGCACCTCACAAACCTTTATTGATTCTTTATGCAATAGGTGAATATTTGAATGGTAAAAAAGAAATTTCTTTCTATGAAGCTAATCCAAAACTTAAGAAGTTAATTCTGGAGTTTGGTCCACAAAGAAAAATAATAAAAACAGAATACCCATTTGTAAGACTATCAAACGACTCTGTTTGGGAGTTAAATCAACCATTGCCAACTAATGAAGACTATTCTAAATCATTACTTAAAGAGAAAAACGTTGCGGGGAAATTCACCGAAATAATCTTAGAAGAATTTGAGCAAAATCCAAAAGTTATCTCGGCAATAGTAGATTTATTGCTAGACAAAAATTTCCCAATCTCCATTCACCAAGATATTTTAATGAGTGTGGGAATAGATTTGCAAACTAGCGTCATACCCAAAAAACGAGACTCGAAATTTAGGGATAAAATACTTAAAGCGTATGAATATCAATGTGCTGTTTGCGGATATAATATTAGGTTGGGAAATACATTGATTGGGCTCGAAGCGGCACACATTAAATGGCATACACATGGTGGTCCAGATGTTGAAGATAATGGAATTGCTCTGTGTACGATGCATCATAAGTTGTTTGACAGGGGAGCATTTACACTAAACGATGATTATACCTTTTTGGTGTCTGACATAGCTCACGGTACTCATGGTTTTCAGGAGTGGTTATGGAATTTTCATGGACAGATGATAAGGAAACCGCAACGGAATGAGTATTATGCTGCTCCTGGAAATATTAGTTGGCATGTTAACGAGGTTTTTAAAGGAGAATATCGGTCGAAATAGTTTGTTTTAACTTAACTTGAAAACAGCTTTCGTAATATCTTTTAATAAAGTTTTGTGTTGCGCAACTTCAACTTGTGTCCAAGTTGATTTTCCTGCTAATTCAATAGAGTTAATTTTTCCAGAATGACTGCTATATATTGGCTTCTTGGTAATGAAATTGTCATTAGCTCCTGTTACATTATCGTTGCTTCCAAGAATCGTTAGATTTCCTAATGAATCCTTTATAGCCTCTAGGTTCGAATTGATTGTAGATCCTTTAGCGCTCCTTGGATAAATATGCTCAATAGTTGCGTCAGGGAAGCTATATACATACGACTTATCTAAGCAAGTCGGTGTGCCTGTGGCCCCATCATTGAACCATCTATAATAATATTCACAATTAATTAACAGGTACTTCAGAGGTTTGTTACTCTTACCCTTTTTTGTATAAAAAAGATTATCAAGGGCAGATTCAAATATTGAATCTGGTGCTTTTTGATCTTGTAGGGCTTTCAAGCGAACATTAAGATCGGCTAAATTGTAATTGTCTGAATCAGCTCTAATTTTTACAGCCTCTTGCATGTATATTTTTCCAACAGGAGTTGCATGTTGATTACACATATAAACATACCTAAATACAAATCTATCTATAATTGATACCAAATCACGAAATTTTGTATCATTAAATTGTGAAGCAGCAATCAAAATAGGCATAGCCAGTATGTGTTTTAACTCTTTAATTAAAACAGTTAGTCTATTTCTATCCCAGAATTCAATTGGTTGTTGATTAGGGAATGGCCAAATTCCTTGAACAACATTTCTACACTTTTCTACTTCACCCATGATAAAAATTGTTTGATTTTTAATTGAAGTCGCATCAGAACTAGAAATTGGAGAATTTGAATGAACTGGAAATAAGTTCTCTAAAAAATCTTGATAGAAATTATTGTTTTTTGCTGAACGACCTACAACTGAGGCAAATATCCATTTTAAATAATTATGGGTTTCTGTAGGTTTATCTGTTAAAATTTCATTCCAAGTATTATTAACTATAGCTTGTTCTGTGGGATAACTTTCAAGTAATTCAAGAGTCTTTGCCCTTAGTAAGTCTCCTTCGGTTAGGCTTTTTCCTCTATTGTTTAAAACTTGGAAAAGAGTGTAAGCGTCATCCTTGTTTTCAGTAATCATATGTAATATTGAAAAATCAATATCAATTATTTGATGAACCTTTTCTAAATTGTCCATTTGACCAGAAAGATTTATCGGATTTCCATATTGAGCTATTTCCGATATGGTTGTTTTGATCTTGTGGTAAGCTTGGTTTAATAAAAAATGAGAATGAGCCGAGATCGTGCGAGGAAATGTGAAGGAGGTTATTAATTTGTAATAATCATTGTCAAGTTTTGATAACTCCACTACATGATGTTTTACTTCACTTCTATTAATTTCAACATTTATTTCAATAAACCTATTTGTAAATTTTGCAATTCGCTTTTTGATAAATTCAACATTATCATCATCAGAGGTAGGGTTCGCTGAGTCAATCAACTCATTATATTTCTCTATAAGAGTAACAACTAATAATGTAAATGTTACCATCCTCTGTTGCCCGTCGATTATCTCATATCTGTAGCCTTGTGTTCCAGGTATATCGTGTTCAACACTTACAATTCCTCCAAAAAAGTGGTTTTGAGTAGTGTGATTTTTTCTTGCCAAGAAACAATTTGTTAAATCCTCCGTAAAAGCTGAAACTTCATCATTATCCCAAGCATAACTCCTTTGATATTTAGGAATGTAATATAGGTTTTCATTTTTAAAGAAATAACCAACTGCATTATGAACAGGTCTAAGTTTGAATATACTCATATTATTGTTTTGAACTAGATTTTTGAATTTTCTTCCCATAACTCCCAAAAAGCACGATCTTTAATAAAAATCGGATCACTCCCAGCCAAATTAACCACACTATAATGCTTCTCCAAAGACTTGATTTCATTCATCAATTGGCTAGTAGCATCCTTAGAACTAAGCCCAAAAAGGGAATCTACCTCTTTAGTTCTAATCTCATTAACCCGATGAACTATCCAAGTCAGAATATAGGTGGAATAATCATTGTCTGAAGTCGAAAAATGACTAAGGAACTGAGTGGACAATATCGTCCCAACACCAAATTCACGTCCTTCTTTTAGTATTTTTCTAACGGAATTGAAATTTTTGCTTAGAAAGTTGTCAGCCTCATCTACCAGGATCATTTTATTCAATTGCCTGAAATCACCTTCAATTTTGCTGTGACCAGCTTTTTGCATTTGTGAATAAAACAAATCTAAGGTGATGGCTACAACAAGGTTCTGTACGCTTTCGTCATAGCCGGATAAATTAATTACCAAAACACCTTCCAATAAATCAAACAAGGATTGAGTTTTTGAAGAGTCTGGTTCAAAAATTTCAAAATCATGTAGACTGTCTAATGCAGCAAACAGGCTGTCTTGTGGAACATTTTCATCCGTCATGAATAATTCGCAGACATCTGCGATGGTTGGAGCAGGCTTACCCCAGGTTTTCCTATTTGCCTTGTGAATGCCTTTTGCCTCATAGGCGTCCATGATACAAGTTTTTAACGCCTGTTCCTGTTTTTTTCCAAGACCATATGCTTTTGAGATAGTTTCCTTTATAGTGCTTGCTGTGTGCAAGGGAAGTAGATTTAGAGCATTTTCATAAACGTCAATGGCAAGTGGATTGTATGGTAAATGAAATAAATCAAATACCTTTGCATTTGTAGCCTTCACAAAGTCATCTCCTATATAATCTCCCTTATAATCAAAGATTAAAACTCCGATTGGTTGACCGTCAACATTGTTTTTCGATTCCCAAACCAATTGAGAAACAAGGGATTTGGTAAATTGTGTTTTCCCAGTTCCCATTGTACCGATTATCCCTGTATTGGTATGCAGCACTTTGCTGGTTGTACTTGGGTGCCATTTTACCTCTTTGTTGGTGTTTACATCGTGACCAAATAGGATTTCTATTGGCCGGAGGGGAACCTTGTTATCTGGTAAAGCTTTTGACTCAATAGCTGTAGGAACTTTTTTACTGCTCTCTTCTTTTACTTCAGGTATAGATTTGGTAGATACCTGAGTAGCAATATCCACTGTGTCCTTGTATTGATTAGCTAACAACAATTCTTTGTTTAGGGAACTTGGTTGTGTAACTAAGGTCTCTATCCAATGATCAATACTCTTTCCAAGAAACGAATATCCGTCTTCTTTGAGAAAATGGAATAGGAGCATGTCGTCATCCTTTTCTATTTTTCGGGTAAAATTCCCTCCAAACAAGAACACACTATATTTACCAATGTATTCATCCAGGTTGCCAATTGTAAACTCATTATTTAACAACTCTTTTCTGAAGTCGGAAAGGACGGTATCCCATTGGTTCTCTTGTTCTTTCCAAACATCATAAAGTTTTAATTTTTCTACAGTAACCAAAACAATTTTCGAAAAAAAGTTTTTGTACAGGTCTACCTTGAAGAAATTTGAGGATTCATCGGCACTATTTAGACTGAAAACATCCCTTAGTAACTGCGCAGTTTTTTGTCCTTGTTCTTTTGCCTTTTTTACAACACCTGCGTTGTTGTCGCCTATTTTCACTTCAATCGGGTACAAATACATTTTCAGTTCATCATCCAACTTTTCTAACCCAATTAGTAATAAGTCGTCGCTGTGAACTCCAGTTTTTCCAAGATTTTTTCTAGAGAAAAGACCTTCCTTTTGACTTAAACCAGCATTTCCAGAAACTCTAAGGACTTCTTCCAGAGAAGTAGGTATCCAGATGATATTCTTGTGTTGATATAAAGCTAAAGCAGCTTTAATAGCAGAGAGCAGGCTAAGTTTTTCGTTTTTATATTGCGGGTTGTTTTGCGAAATAATTTTTAACAGCCAATCACCATTAACAGAGTTAAACAGGTTTATAATTTCTGATGTATTAGAACCATTTTTCGCTTCATTAATTCCTTTTGATTTAAGAAATTCATTCAATACATATTGATACTGTTCCGTTTTTTTTGTGACTGTTATCGCGTCGTATCCACTTGTATTGTTGTACTGATCGCTATAATGAATGATAACAACCTTTTCATTTTCTTTAAAAAAATTAAGCCCAACTCTTGGTTCAATAAATGTGACCCATTGAGATTTCGCGTAAATTTTTTCAAGCGAGTTCTTTACATTGAAATTAATACTTGAACAAAGTGATTTATCTGTTTCGTACAACAGGTTAGAGAAGGTAACTCTTGCTAATGAATTGTAAGCAATCGCTGTATTCTCAATAAGATTTCTACCCTCAGCAAGTTTCTTAGTGCTAAATCCAGTTCTGTAGGAGTCATTGCTAAATTCTGAAGTCAAATCAGAGAATAAACCATTGAGTGCTATGCCTGTTGGTACATCTTCCATTATCATATCACTATACCCAATTTCCATTTGATCAAAATGAAAAAATGAGACATGTGCATAGCTAATTTTGTCTAATGTTTTATTATAGAAGTGTACCTTCTTTCTAAAGGTATTGAGCAAGTCATCAGAATCAAAGTTGTTTGGTGTTTTGAGTGCTAATTTTAGTTCCTTATCCTTTTCTTTCAGTTCTTTAGCATTCTGATAAAAAGTTAGTTCTTCAAATTTCGTCACCCATTTGTCCGATCCATAAATATTAACGTCAATACTTGGTAATGCTTCAATTCTCTTTGATTTGCGCAGTGCTTTTTCATAGAAATCAAACAGGCCTTGCAAAACTTCTTTGCAATCACCTAAGTTAAATACATTAATGACGATCGGTGATTCAGAATTTATAAACAGATAAGAAAAATGATAGAGAAACTCATTTAGTTTATCCTTTACGAGTTTTCTTACAAACGCCTTTGAAATTCCTTTTTTGAAGTCCTTTTTGTTGTTATACTTAATCCATTCGGGAGCAGAGGAATCTTCCGTCGGGGAATAAGTCGAATTTTCTTTCCATTTAATAAAAGGCAATAAATTTATAGGATTCAATTTGGTCAGAATAGCATCATACAAGTTTTCATTACCAATTTGTTCATTCAATGAAATTTGATAGGCAAGCATTAACGGGTGAAGTGAGGATAAATGAATGTCCTTGTGGTGCTCACTTTCACAGACCATACCTATTTGCATCAAATCATTCAATTTCGCGGTAACAGGTGAGTTGTTTTCAAGTTCCTTAATACACACAAGGAAGGTCTTTACAAAAGATTTAGCTTTTGTCAGGTATTCGCCACTTAGCGGGAAAAGACTAGGAAGGGCATTGTTGATTTTACAAAAATCTCTCACATCATTAAATGACGAAGAAAGCGGAAGTGGAATATGGTTTAATTCGACCTTGCTAATTTTACCATTGATGTCTATTATCCAGCTAAGTCCATCTGAATCAATCATACTTTTTTCCCATTCCAACCTTTTCCTAAAGTCTCCTGAAACAGTATACTCGTCAGATTTTGTAGTCAACTTTACTACCTCTTTATCTTCATTTATCTGGCTAACCTCATAATTGTATTTTTTTCCTAATTCTCGTTTGTCCTTCCATACCTTTAGCCCCTTTATTGGTTGTAGGACAGGTTTTTCGGTTATCCAATTAAAAAGTACAACCTCATCTTTTATTTCTAATTCAAACGGAACTACATCAGTCTCATAATCATCTTTTTGGGTGATTAAAAGTTGTTGATCTTGTTTAAGCCCATATCTTACCTCAGGTTCTAAAACTACACTACTTTCAGAAGACCCATCTTTATTAAAAATTATTGGTTGTTCTCCTTGCTTGATTTCTATTCTATGTGGTGATTTTTTGTCAATTGTAAACACTTTCCTTATTGGTTCTAAGTGATAACTGTCAAACTTGAAAATTAGAATCTTAAATTGGAAATTTTTACCGGAGGAGTCATCATGGTATTGTAATCTCCAAAAATTGGTATCCTTCTCATGAATATTTATATTAATTCTTGAACCAAATGTTGAAATATCTAGAGTTTCTTCATCTTTATCAATTTTAACAGCATCTTTTTTAACCTTTTTATTAAATTTTAAAGAGATGGAGACAGGGAAGCTATTCATCGGATTGAAGATGATAATGTTGGTATTTCTTTTCTTACTTACTGAATAGCCATCCGCCCTTCCAAAAACAGAATTACCGCCTATAGAACAATCATAAGGGGGTTTACCAATAAATTCAGCCGGTTCTATTTTCGACCGCTCTTCTTTCCATTTGAATATATTAGAATAATCAGTGTTTTTCCAATCCTTGTCTGTATCAACTGAATTTAATTCTTTTATACCTTTATCAGACAACAGTTTATCCAAATCATTGGAAGAATCTCCATGATTAAATACATGTTCAATTTCCTCAAAAATTTCGTTATTCTCGCGAATATTGCCTCTCAAATCTTTAGGTGTTGTAATAGTAGATAGCTCTTTATGAGGAAATAGACCTAATGTTGCATAATCTTTAGTTTTGATTCCTCCTTGGTTAATAGCCCCTACAATACCTTGGTAATCAAAAATAGAATGATTGTCTATTGAACTATAACTTCCCATTTTTTCAAGTAAATATGCGAGTATTGCTTTTTCGTGCTTTTGTAATTCCGATTTATTAGTAATAGAATCTATCAATCGTTCTTGAAAAATTTTTCCATTTAGAGGCATTCCTTCTTTTGTTAGGTCCTCACTCCCTCCCAATAAACTATCTAAGCGGCCACTAAACAAAATCAAAAGATTTTTATTTTCGAATTGTCCTTCCTGTCTTGCTACTTGATTTCTAAGCGTAGTAATAAAATCCTCTTTTACATCATCATTAGAGGCTACTACAATTAAATGACTGTCTCCGATGTCTACAGCATAGGTGTCAAATGACTCTAACCCTTTCTCATGTTTATATGAAAAGGGTGTAACTTCCTTGGCATTAACTTCCTTAATTGCATTAAACAACTGTGTTACAGCTCCAGACTGCTCCATATATAAATTAAACCGTTCACCTCCTTCAAGTTTTCTTTCCGAAAGATATCTAATGATAGTCTGACCTATATACTTATAAAATTGTTCTGACATATTGTGCATCTCCACTATCACTTTTTTTCTCGATTAAATTTATTTTTTCAAACAACCTAACTACTTCCATTTTAGAAGATTCGTCAAAGTTTACTCCTCTTTTCTTGAGTTCTTCCCATAAAGATTTAAGTCGTATTTTACTTTCGTTTCCAATACAAAGCCTTGTAAGGAAAAGTAATAACTCTTGATCCATTTTAAGTGTATACCCAATTCTTCCTCTGCGTTTTATAAAATTCGCTTTGCAGAATTCTATAAACCATAGACTATAGCTTTTATAAGGTTTATGCCGTGCTGTATTCTTAAACTGATAGTCGATCACAAACCAAAATTTATATATTGCCTTTTCTAGAGAGCAGGTCATTTTGTTAAATTCGACTTGATTATTTAAGACTTCAAAACATTTGTCCCATCCAGTATTGGGCATTGTAATCGCTTCTCTATAAAATAGCTCAAGCTCATTTATCTTTGAAAGAAGTACTTCTTTGTCACTTTCAGAAAAGTCATCCCATTTTTCTTTTATCTCTTTGTAATTGCCCAACGGTATGTTGTCAACTTTAATATAATTGAGCAATTCAAGGATGTTCGCATGGGTAAACAAAGGAGCTATTTTTTTTTCAAGCATACTCCAACCTGAACGGAATCCTTCTCTATTTTTAGATACTACTTCAGTTTCCAGAAGAAAATATAAAGGATGATCATTTTCATAATAAAAATCGTCCAAACTTAATGCAATTTTTGAGATATAAATGAAGTAGTAAAACTTTAGTAGTTGCCCTATGTTCTTTAAGAAGGCTCTTTCCTGTGATTTGAGAAAAGTATAATCATTTTTAAACAACTCAACTACTTCTTTATGCCAAATTGTATACCCGAATGGCTTCGATTTTTTATCTGTAAGTTCTGGTAAAGAGTTTTTGACAAGATCATATAGAATGTTTTCATTATCGGAACCTTTATTTTCAAATGAATCTTCAGATGACAAAAATACTTCACTAATAAAACTTCCTATTTGTTTTAATGTAGCATTGTTCGTTTTAAATGAAAGATATGGAAGGGTAACCTTGTCAAAACAAAAAAGATTGTTTCCTTCAAAAAACAACTCCGATATGAACTGTTTCAGTTTTATTTCCCCCTCAACGTCATCATCAGTTACAGTAAGGGAGGTTGCTTTATTTACAATCTTATTCTTTAAATTTAAATCATAGTCCGTATCCGTTTTTAGTTCCTTTGGAAGTTCTTTCCCTAGAACCCGTCGGTAAGTTTCTCCAAGTATTCCATTAAAATAAGTGAATTCATGAATAAATGAATTGTCCCATTTTGTATTAAAAGGGAATAACTTGTACTGAGAAGATGTTTTATGCTTAAAGTTTCCGCCTGAATCGATATGTTTATCCTTGAGCCCAGTCTTTTCCTCGTTTTCCAGATCTAATGTTATTTCTAATTTCTTCATTATCTGTTTTTCTCAAATTTATACTCCCCAAATGCATCTATTGAAAAATTATAATCGATACTTTTACCAATGTTTACTTCATCTATTTTAATGTCCTTTGACTCATTATCAGATACAATGAGGTTGTTTAAAAAATTGATAAAATTCACATAGCTATTCTTGTCTAGCTTATTAGGTCTATATCCATTATTTACTTGATTAAGTAATTTAAGCAGGCCACAATCAATGTTTAGAATATTTTTAATAGAGTCTTTGCCCTTAAATTGGACACAAAGTTGAGGAGAAAATCTTTTCAATATTTTTTCAGAATCTTCTTTATTAGAGAATATTGGTACAGGTTTAAATTCTTTTAATATTCTATATTTCTTCTGTTGAGTTCCAAGTTCTATTATTATAGAATTCTTTTCATTCGGGTTACCATTCCATTTTTTGCATGCCTCTATTACTAGTTGATACAATTGCTTCAACCCTTGTTTGTCTCCTTTATTGGACAAGTAAAGATAATTAATATACTTCTTATAGTCCATGTCCCATAACTCGTACTGTTGACTATCCTGGAAAAACAACAATCGAATATGTGTTTTAGATAATAACTGTTTATTATTTTGAACCTTCCGAAGATTTGTTAGTAGATCTTCATTTAGTAATCTTTCGGAATAAAATTCCTTTGCAAACTCTTCGATTTCTTCAGTATTTACAATTCGAATAATAGAATCATCTACAACTTCGCTTCTTTTGTTACAGGGATCTTCTTCAGAAATTATTTTAAAGATGTTTGACAATTCTGGATGTTCAAATATATAATTTGGAAGAACGTTTTGGACGTATTCATCTGGTTGGATCTTCGTTAGTAATTTATTGAACGCTTCTTCTGTATCTAAAAGGTATCGAACGGGGACAATTATGTCATGAATGAAATTAAGTATAGAGCGAAATGAAACAATACCCTTGCTTTTTACAATTGCCTTAATCATTAACCCAACGATGAGGTTTCTATTTTCACTTTCCAGTAAAAATTCATAGTTATAAAGAATCGGACATTGAGAGCTAGAATAATGTTCCTTTAGTCCCAAATAGGAAGAATAAATTGGATTTTTCTTTTTATTATTGCTGAATATGTTTTCAAAAAGCTTAGATATTACTTCCGATTCCACACCAGATTCTGAAAGTTCATACAATTGATAGTCAGCAAAATTAACATATTGAAAGAGCGAACTTTTATTATAATTATCCTTTTCAACAATGTCGGTATCAAGGATCCCCATTTCTTCAACATACTCCTTAAGTTGCTTAAAGTTTTCGCCTTTTTCAGTTAAAAAATTATTAAGAGTACCAAGATTTATGGCCAATAGTAACTTTTGACTGCCAGTCCCAATTTTATGATCTTTAAATTCTTCTAATACACTATCAAGGGTATCCTCAAATGATTCTTTAGGATTAAAGGCTTCTGTTGCATCATTATGAACACTAAATTTAGAAAATTCTTCTCCAAGCTCACTTCTTAAATGGGATAAGATGTGGGACTTGCCATCTCCAACATTCCCACAAATTAGAACTAATTGAGCTTTTTCCGACTTAGAAGCCTCAGCTATTATGATTCGAAGCTGTTTCTCTACTTCTCGTTCTACGTGTAGATTACTTTTGAACTCATCTAGTTGAGAGGATTCTCCATCAATTATTGCATGACGAGAAGATTCCCTTAGTTTTCCTAAGTTCTGAATAAATTTTATATAGGGGTTCATTACGGATAGTTGTGTTGTTACTTGGCAACAAAAATAGTAAAATATTTCTATTCAAATAAATTCAATGTAAGTTAAAAGGTAATGACCTCAGTTCATGATTTGTAAGTTATAAATATATATTGCTCTGAAAACCAACAAAAGTGTCACTTTTACATTGATTGAACATACAAGGAGTATTCCTGCTGCAACTACTGGCGATACCCTTTATGAAGTATCTTCAAATCCTGGATAAGTCAGAAAATATTCCTTCTGTATTAAACTATATGTGAATGGATTAAAGAATTAAAAAAAGAGTAGCGTACGAGCGACATCAGACAATCCATCTTGCGACTTCAGAAATGAGTAAGCCAACAAAAACAATTGGAAAAACAGTATCTAAGATAAAGAAGTAAGGGCCAAACTTATGTTAATTCCGAAAGGAGTTCATAAGAAGAAAGGATTGTCAACCACTAAAATTGTCGTACTTAACAGCCAAAAGTGTCAGTTTATTCATCAATAATAAAAAAGCATCAAAAAAAATTCACCTATACAGAATAACCATTAACTACTAGTAATCATTGAGTTACACCAATGATTCAACGAAACAATCATTGCTCAACAACATTTAATTTAAATTTTCAGAAAAAATAATAGAAAATTGGCTTTAAATTTGCCTAACTTTACACGTGGTAGGGATATTAAGTTTATATTCCGCCTCTTTACAATTTTTATATATACAATAATGAATAACGGTACAGTAAAATTTTTCAACGACA